>Ga0316608_1000043_pt1 | contig 72242 bp, 54 predicted proteins | sample MIS2016152B_MG_FD_207673 | JGI IMG/M metagenome (GOLD analysis project Ga0316608, IMG submission 207673) | Microbial mat bacterial communities from Middle Island sinkhole, Lake Huron, Michigan, United States - MIS.2016.152B | ecosystem: Environmental > Aquatic > Freshwater > Lake > Sediment... | reverse complement strand
TGTGATAAGTCAAACCTCATTTGGTATCCAAAAATACTAATTGTTCCAGTACCTGTTCTATCTTTTTTTTCTACGCCATTATCTAAAACATTCTGAAGTAAAGTTAAATATTGCTGCATCTCAATTTATCTAGTAATTAGTAATTATAAATGTTTAACTTTTTCAATATGAAGTAACATTATCACAAACAAAATATTATAGTATAAAAAATTCTAGTTTGTAAGTATCAAATTAATAAATGCTCACTAAAACGACTAATTTGATTTTTATTTTGCTTCTAAATTTTCATTTTAATGTATTAAAATTATTGCTAATGAGTTCTAAATTTTATTTCGTCCCTAATTTTTGAAGCTTTTTCATAGTCTTCTTTTTCAACAGCTTCTTGCAATAATTTTTCTAATTCTTTCATTGTCTTTTTTGCAAAATCATCTTTTGGTTTTTCTTTTGTTTTTTTATCCGAACTTTGAAAACCTTTTCCATCTTCGAGAATAATTCCTGCTTTTTCTAAAATTTCTTCGTTTGTAAAAATACTACATTTAAATCTAAGTGCAAGAGCAACTGCGTCAGATGTTCTGGCATCTATAACTGTAGTAACTCCACCTCGTTCGCAAATTAATTCAGAATAAAAAATTCCTTCATCTAGTTTCGTAATATTTACTTTTATTACGCTAATTGCAAATGCGGTAGCCATATCTACAAACAAATCGTGTGTAAGCGGACGAAGAGGAGTAAGACCTTCCAACTGAATTGCAATAGCTTGAGCTTCAGCCGAACCTATAATTATTGGTATTCGCCTTTTGCCTTTTTTTTCAGCCAGAACAAGTGCATAAGCTCCTGTTTGAGTTTGACTATAAGATAATCCTAATACTTCTAATTCAATATTTACCATTAGAAATTGAAAAATGTTTTTATTTTTAAATTACAAAGATAAAAACTTTTTTGTTTAAAATTTGAATAAAAAATCTTTATTTTAACGAATTTCATAGTTGAAATATAAGATACTTGCAATTAAAATTTTAGGTTATTTTCAATATATACTGACATAATTTATCCCAAAATATTTAGAGAGTCGTAATTGGTAGAAAACATTTTTTTGACATCTAATACCTCAATTTATTATTTAATTTTTTAAGTCATTTGAGAGATATATTGTTTTGAAAAACAAATATATAAAAATAAATATTTGAGAAAAAATAAAACTAATTCAAACGTAATAAAATAGTTATATTATAGAATTGAACAATAAATAGAATATATTTAAAATACTATATAAAAATATACTTGCCTAAATTATATAAATTAGGCAAGTATGTAATAAAATTAAGGAAGTTCTATTTCATAAGAGTACTCTTCTTCAATAATTTTATTACCAATTTGGACTTGAATTGTTGTTGTTATTGTTGCCATTCCATCGCAAACTCCGTTTCCAAAATCAACAGAAAAAGGGAAATTAGATTCAGATGTAGTTGCAGAAAAAATTCCGGTTGTTATTTCCTTACATGAAACAGAAAAAACTAATGCTTCTTCAACTTCAATATTAAAAGTTTTATTGTCAGAATTTACACCTGTCATTGAAAGTTGGGTTATAGATATCTCATCATCAGTATAATCTGTAAGTCCATTTAAATTCCAGCTAATTGTTAAATCAGTATCAAAGCTAAAATTTTTATCATTTGTAGTTATAACTGCATTATCAATTGTTGCTGTTAAGGTTATTATTCCACTTGTTAATACGTTTGCTTCGGTAACCGACATTGTAATAGTTCCTGAAACTTCAACTGTATCTATTTTAAAATTTGTAAGTGTTACTGAAATAGTAGTTCCTTGATTTCTAATCCTATCACTCAAAATAGCAGAAATAGACCCAGATACTGTATGTTCATTGTAAGTACAACCTATTCCGAAATCACAATTTAAAGTTTTAGGATACCCTGTAGTAGGTTCAAAAGTTATAGATGGACATTCTGTATTTATTGATTTTGCGTCTGTTTTATCACTACTTATCAACACAATATCAAATATTTGATTGTAAACATCAACAGCGATAATACTTTCTTCGGCAGTTGTTTTATTATAGACAGCTAATGTATCTCTATTATCATCTTCGTTTTTACACGAATAATTAAAAGAAATAGAGATTGTTACTAAAACTAAAATAATAATAATTGCATACTTTTTCATAATAAATTGTTTTTAAGTTAATATCTGTGTTTAGAATAATCTTTTAATAATATAAAATAAAATGTTAAGAGAGTAAACTAAAGTTGCTACTTTTAAAACGGTATAAAATGAATAAAAATGTATTCAATTCTAATTATACTTATTTGTTATTTTTATAATTCTTTTTTGATTTTCAGATAATTCAATATTAATTTTAATATATTTTTCTGGTAATAATTCTTCAATAAATTCGGGCCATTCAATTAAACATAATTTGCTACTGTAAAAATATTCTTCATAACCAAAATCATAGACTTCTTCAATTTTGTTAATTCTATAAAAATCAAAATGATAAATAGTTTTATTATTATTGTTAGTATATTCATTTACTATTGCAAATGTTGGACTGGTAACTTCTTCTTTTACTTCAAATTGCTGGCAAATTGCTTTTATAAGTGTTGTTTTTCCAACACCCATTGACCCATAAAAAGCACAGCAATTTGTATCACTGTTATTTTGGATGTACTCTGCAATAATTTTTGCAATTAATTGTATATCAGCTAAATCGTATAATTCTAATGATAACATAATAATTATTGTTTTTTTGTACTGAAAGTCAAAATCGGAATTAACATTTCTTCCAAAGAAATACCTCCATGCTGAAAGGTATCTTTGTAATATTTAACGTAATGATTATAATTATTAGGATAAGCAAAAAAATCTTTATTAGTTGTAAAAATATAAGTTGAGCTTAAATTTGAACTTGGTAGTCCGGCTAATTCGGGTTTAGTAATTTCAAAAACTTCTTTTGGATTATAATTAAGATTTTTTCCTTGTTTATACCTCAAATTTGTTGTTGTAAACCTATCTCCAATAACTTTTATAGGTTCCTGAATTCTAACTGCTCCATGGTCGGTTGTAATGATTACTTTAAATTTCTGATTGCTGATTTCTTTAATTAAATCAAGAAGAGCGGAATGTTCAAACCAAGTAAGAGTTAATGAACGATAAGCAGCTTCGTCTTGAGCTAATTCTCTAATCATTTGCATTTCAGTACGGGCGTGTGAAAGCATATCAACAAAATTGTAAACAATTACAATAAGTTGGTTATTAGAGATATTTTTAAAATTATCCAGAATTTTCTGACCTTGACGATTTTGAAAAACTTTTTCGAAGTGAAAATCAACTTTACGTCTGTATCTTTCAAAAAGTGTTGCTAATAATTCTTCTTCATGCTCATTTTTACCTCCTTCTTCATCATCGTAAGACCATAAATTAGGAAACATCTGTTCTATTTGTGCTGGCATCAAGCCAGAAAACATTGCATTTCGAGCATATTGTGTTGCTGTTGGCAAAATGCTACACATAACTTCTTCTTTTTCAAGATTTAAGTATTCTCTTATAATTGGTTGTAAGGTTTTCCATTGGTCAAAACGCAAATTATCAATTACTATCAGCATTACTTTATCTCCATTATCCAGCAATGGAAATACATTTTTTTTAAACAAATCGGTCTGAAATTTAGGACGTTCTTCTTCAGATTTTTTAAACCAGCCTAAATAATTCTGTTTAATAAATTTTGCGAAAGAGCCATTAGCTTCATATTTTTGCAAAGCTAAAACTTCGTCCATAGTATTATCCTGAGATTTTGCAAGTTCTAATTCCCAGTAAACAAGTTTTTTATAAACTTCAATCCAATCCTCAAAAGTTCTGGTTTCGTTAATTTGAATTCCAAGTTTTACAAACTCATTTTGATATTTTGATGTTGTTTTTTCGTTTATAAGGCGTTTATTTTCTGTATTTTTTTTAATTGCTAATAATATTTGTTTAGGATTTACGGGTTTAATTAAATAATCGGCTATTTTTGAACCAATTGCTTCGTCCATAATATCTTCTTCTTCATTCTTAGTAACCATTACAATTGGGATATTTGGATTTAGTTCCTTAATTTTGGAAAGAACTTCCAGTCCGTTCATACCCGGCATATTTTCATCAAGAAAAATTACATCAAAATTTTGCAATTTAACTAATTCAATTGCTTCAAGACCATTATTTGAAGTAACAACATTATATCCTTTTTCTTCAAGAAATAAAATATGAATTTTAAGAAGGTCAATTTCATCGTCAACCCAAAGAATATTAGCGTCTTTTGTTTTATTATTATCAAGCATTTTTTAGTTTGTTAAGTTTGCAAAATTTGAAAATTAAACTTTATAGTTCTCTTAAATTAAAACCGTTCCAGTCATTTCAACTGGTATTTCTAAATTCATAATTTTAAGCATAGTAGGTGCAACATCAGCTAAGATACCGTTTTCAATTTTGCTGTAATTATCACTAATTAAAACACACGGAACAGGATTTAAAGAATGCTGTGTATTAGGACTTCCATCTTCATTTTGAGCAAAATCTGCATTACCATGGTCAGCAATTATCATAACTGTATAATTATTTGCTTTAGCAGCCTCAACAACTTTTTCTACACATTTATCAACTGTGTTAACAGCTTTTAATATTGCTTCCATAATTCCGGTATGTCCAACCATATCGCCATTAGCAAAATTAACACAAATAAAATCAAGTTCTTGTTTCTTTATTTCTTCTGTTAAAGCATCTGCAACTAAGAATGCACTCATTTCCGGTTGTAAATCATAAGTTGCAACTTTAGGTGATTGTATTAAAATACGTTTTTCGCCATTAAATTCAGTTTCTCTGCCACCAGAAAAGAAAAAAGTAACATGAGCATATTTTTCTGTTTCAGCTATTCTAAGTTGTTTTCCTCCATTTTTTGAAACTATTTCACCTAAAGTATTTTTAAGGTCGTCTTTATCGTAAATTATGTTAATATTTTTAAATTTATCGTCATAACGTGTCATTGTTAAATAGTACAAATCAATTGTTTGCATATTTAACTCAGGCATATTTTGTTGGGTTAAAACTGTTGTTATTTCACGAAGTCTGTCTGTTCTGTAATTAAAACAAATAACAACATCTTCTTTCTGAATTTGTCCAATCGGTTTATCATATTCATCAACTAACAAAGTTGGTTTAATAAATTCGTCTGTTATACCTTCAAAATATGATTCTTCCAAAGCCTGTATTATATTCTGTGTTTTTTTTCCTACTCCATTAACCATCACATCATAACCTTCTTTTACTCTTTCCCATCGTTTATCTCTATCCATTGTATAATAACGTCCTGTAAGAGTTGCAATTTTTCCGTTAGAAGTTTTTAAATGGTTTTCGAGATTTTTCATAAAACCCAGACCACTTTTAGGGTCAGTATCACGACCATCGGTAAGTGCGTGAATATAAACTTTTTTTAATTCATAACTTTTGGTAATATCGCATAATTTGTATAGATGTGTGTCCATAGAATGAACTCCCCCATCAGAAATTAATCCAATAAAATGAACAGATTTGTTATTTATTTTAGCATAATTAAAAGCATCGCAAAGGACTTTATTTTCAGCAATTTTATTAGTAGCAACTTCTTTATTAATTCTTACCAAATCCTGAAAAATTACTCGCCCTGCACCGATATTTAAATGACCAACTTCTGAATTTCCCATAACTCCATCGGGAAGACCAACACTTTCACCCGATGTTAATAATTGAGAATGGGGATATTTTTCAAGTAATTTATCCCAATAAGGGGTGTTTCCATTAAAAATTGCATCTGCTTTATCTTTATTTCCGATTCCCCATCCATCAAGAATCATTAAAATTGATTTATTATTAATACTCATATATTTGAAATAATTATTTAGTTTTCATAAAAAATTAATTTCCAAAGATAAAAAACTTACCATTATTTTAATAATAAAAATCCTTTATTTTTACAACTATCCTTATTATGTGTTGATTTCTAATATAGTTTGATTTCTTACATTATAGCAGAGTTGTTTACAAATAAACAATTCTGTAATTTTTTAATTTTATGATAACAAAACATTGAGATTTATTTTTCTTTTTTTTGAAATATTGATATTCATTACATTTTAAAATATTTATTATCATTTCTTAGAATTATTTTCTGCGAACTTTATGTTTTTAAATTTTAACAAAAAGTGTTATGCAAGATTATAAAAATTTAATTTGTATTGAATTAAATATTAAATAAATTTGCATCAAAAAATTTAAAAAAATTTTTATATGAGTGAAATACAAAATACATCAAAATCAAAAGTTTATATAGCAGTAATTATTGTTCAGTTGTTATTAATAATTTGGCTTGTTTTTGATAAATTTACAACAAAATCCGAAACTACAGTACTAATTACACAACTTGAATACAGCAAAACCGAAAAAGATTCTTTGACAAACGAATTAGAAGATTTGCTTGTGCAATACAATGAAATAAAGATTAATAATGATACTTTAAATGCCAAACTATTTGCAGAACAGAAAAAAATAGAAGAGTTAATAGAACAAATAAAGAATACCAAATCATCAAATACAAATTTGATTAAACAATACAAAGAAGAGGCAGAAACTTTAAGAGCAATTATGCGAAGTTATATCAAGCAAATTGATTCATTATATACAAAAAACGAGCAACTTACTGCTGAAAATATTGAAATAAAACAAAATTACAACAATGTTGTTGGCGAAAAAGAAAGTTTAATTGAAGAAAAAGATAGTTTGAAAAATCAAGTTGCAATAGCATCTGTTTTAAAAGCTCAGAATATGGATTTTCAAGCTTTAAATCAGAGAGATAAATCAACTACAAGAATAAGTAAAACAGAAAAATTTCAGGTTTGCTTTAACCTTAGCGAAAATGCACTAACAAAACAAGGAAGTAAATCAATATATGTAAGAATAACAAAACCTTCCGGAGAAGTTTTAAGAAACAATAATTCTGGTTTTTTTACTTTTGGAGGAAATGAAATTGCTTATTCTGCATCTAAACAAGTAAATTACGATGGAAAACTTCAGAATATTTGTATTTTTTATGCAAACGCAGAAGATTTAGAAGAAGGTGAATATAATGTTTTTATTTTTGTTGATGGCAATCAAATTGGCAATTACAGTATTAACTTAAACTAACTGCTAAACTGCATTCACATTTTTGATATTAAAATTATGGATAAAGTAGATTTGGTTAATGAACTCAATAATAGAATAAATCAAGAAATTGAAAATATTTTATTACCCGAATTCCCTCAAAATTTATACGAACCAATAAAATATATTCTAACAATTGGAGGAAAACGTCTAAGACCTTTACTTTTATTACTTTCAAACAAAATATTTGGAGGCAATATTGAAGATGCTATAAATCCCGCTATTGGATTAGAAATTTTCCATAATTTTACGCTTTTGCATGACGATATCATGGACAAAGCCGAAATACGTAGAAATAAACCAACTGTACATATAAACTGGAACGAAAACATTGCGATACTTTCAGGTGATGCAATGATGATTATTGCAAATAAATATTTTACACAAACCGGCTCAATACACCTTAAACAAGTTCTTGATATTTTTAATAATACAGCTCTCGAAGTTTGTGAAGGTCAGCAGTATGACATGAACTTTGAAAGCAGATTAGACGTTACTGAAGAAGAATATATTGAAATGATACGATTAAAAACTTCAGTATTAATAGCTTCTGCATTTAAAATTGGAGCTGTAATTGCCGGTGCGAATTCTGAAGATGCAGATAATATTTATAATTATGGAATAAACATTGGATTATGCTTTCAGTTGCAAGATGATTTTCTTGATACATTTGGAGACAAAAATGTTTTTGGGAAAAAAATTGGGGGAGATATTGTTGCAAATAAAAAAACTTTTCTTTTAATTTCAGCTTTAAACTTAGCAAATGACAAAACTCGGAAGTATTTGTTGGAATTAATACAAAACAAATCTATTTTAGAAGAAGTTAAAATAAATGAAGTTAAAAATATTTATAATCAATTAAATATAGCCAGTTTGTTAAAATCAAAAATTGATTATTATTATCTGAAAGCAGAAAAATATTTGTCTGCAATAAAAATATCAGAAGAAAACAAAAATTATTTAACCCAGTACATTGAAAAATTACATACAAGAAATAATTAAAAAAAAATTGTTTTTTTATTGATAATTTTTAAAAAATATTAAATTTGTACTTTATAAAAAGTCAAAACATCTCATAATACACTTAAATTATGTCACAAAATATTGGCGAAATTGTTCAGATTATTGGACCTGTTGTCGATGTAAGTTTCGAAAAATCAGGAACCAAACTACCTAACATCTATGATGCCTTGCATATCGAAAGAGAAAATGGCGAAATTCTGGTTGTTGAATGTCAACAACATATTGGAGAAAATACCATAAGAACTATAGCAATGGATTCTACCGATGGTTTGCGAAGAGGAATGAAAGTTATATCAACAGGTGCTAATATTATAATGCCTGTTGGAGAGCAAATTAGAGGAAGATTAATTAATGTTGTTGGAGATGCAATTGATGGAATTGGAAAACTTGACAAAACCGGCGGCTATCCAATTCACACTCCATCTCCAAAATTTGAAGATTTATCAACCGAAACCGAAGTTTTATACACCGGTATTAAAGTTATAGATTTAATTGAACCATATCCAAAAGGAGGTAAAATTGGTTTGTTTGGTGGTGCTGGTGTTGGCAAAACCGTAATCATAATGGAACTAATAAACAATATTGCTAAAGCGTATTCAGGATTATCAGTTTTTGCTGGTGTAGGAGAAAGAACCCGTGAAGGTAATGACCTATTAAGAGAAATGCTGGAATCAAAAGTTGTTGACTACGGTGAAGCTTTTTTACATGATATGGAGAACGGAGGATGGGATTTATCAAAAATTGACAAAGAAGCACTAAAAAAATCAAAAGTTTCGATGGTGTTTGGTCAGATGAATGAACCACCCGGCTCAAGAGCCAGAGTTGCTTTATCTGGACTAACAGTTGCAGAATATTTCAGAGATGGAGACAACAAAGGACACGGTAAAGGAAATGATATTTTATTTTTTGTTGATAATATTTTCCGATTTACACAAGCAGGTTCAGAAGTTTCGGCTCTTTTGGGACGTATGCCTTCGGCTGTTGGATATCAGCCAACATTATCTACCGAAATGGGTGAAATGCAAGAACGTATAACATCAACAAAAAACGGTTCTATTACATCAGTACAAGCAATTTATGTACCGGCTGACGACTTAACAGACCCTGCACCAGCAACTACATTTGCTCACTTAGATGCAACAACGGTTTTAAGCAGAAAAATTGCATCCTTAGGTATTTATCCTGCTGTTGACCCGCTAGATTCTATATCAAGAATTTTAACTGTTGACATAGTTGGAGCAGAACATTACAATTGTGCACAAAGAGTTAAAGCTATTTTACAAAGATACAACGAATTACAGGATATTATCGCAATTTTGGGTATGGAAGAACTAAGCGAAGAAGACAAACTTGTTGTTCAGAGAGCAAGAAGAGTTCAACGCTTTTTATCACAACCATTCCACGTTGCAGAACAGTTTACAAATATCAAAGGTTCATTAGTTTCAATTGAAGATACAATTAAAGGTTTTAACATGATTTTAGATGGTCAGGTTGACAAATATCCTGAAGCAGCATTTATGCTTGTAGGTACAATTGAAGAAGCAATTGAAAAAGGCGAAAAATTATTAAAAGAAGCTAATTATTAAAAATATGCATATAGAAATAGTTTCACCTGACGAAAAAATTTTTTCTGGAGAAATTCATTTGGTACAACTACCGGGTGTAGTTGGCTCTTTTGAAATTATGGATAGCCATACTCCAATTATATCTGCCCTTAAAGCTGGTAAAATGAAAATTATTTCAAAAGAAGGAGAGGTTACATATTTTGATATAGATGGTGGAGTTGTTGAAGTTTCACACAACATTGTTACTGTTTTAACAAATCAGTTATAATTAAATAATTACAAATGAAAACATTTAAAGCGAACTTGAAAAAGTTCGCTTTTTTTTTCTAAAACAACCTAATGTCCTCCATTGAAATAAGTCCCAAATTTCAATATCATTAATAGAAGGTATTATAAGTAATGAACCAATTTTATTTGTATATTTTCCTTGTTGCACTTGTCAGGTGTTTTCACCTGACAATTAGCATTATAGTCGCTTAAAAAGTTAATACATTATATACAAATAAATTTGAACTACTACTTAAATCAAAAGTAAGGACGATTGATATTTCTTTTTTTTTGAAATAGAAATAGTTATAATCCAATAACTATTAATTTATACTTATTTTTTATTTAACTTTTTCAAAGATTATTTCTTGTCCGTCAAGCTCCATCACAAGTTTCTTGCTTGAAAGACTTTTAATATAATAACGGTCAAAACTTCCATCTAAAGTAATTTTAACTTCTTCTAAATCACCTATTGGATCTTCCCAAGTTCCCAGATATCTAAATCCGTCACCTTCCATTACACAATCTCCAAAACTTTCAAATTTGAATGAATACTCAGCAATATTTTCGCCACAATCTACACATTTCCAAGTTCCCAAAAAATCTTTTAAATCATTTCCTCCGCAAGAAATCAGTAAAAAAGAGCTAATCAAAGCAATTAAAAATAAATTTATTTTTTTCATAATTCAACAAATTAAATTTATAAATAAGTAAAAAGTTTTTGATTTTTTGAAAGATGTTAGTTTCTAACAATCTAATCAAATTATACAAAAATAATAATATATCTAAAAAAAAAATCAATAATCAATATTTAATCTTTATACAATTTATCCCAAGCGTTTTGATTGTGATTTTTATTAAGTTCAAAACAGTACCCATCAAACAGATGTGTAAAACAAGAATATAAAGTATTATTTTTGGATTTTTGATATTAATATTTAATTTTCATAATTAATTTTTATAATTTTGAATTTATATATTACATGATAAAATGGCTAAACAAATTACTTATCACGTAGAACTTAAAGATTTTAAAGAATATATCAAAAGCGAAAGCACCGAAGACTCTAAACGTCATCTGTTGTTTCCTGTTTTTAAAAAACTTTATGGCGAAAAGCTTAAATCAGAAGCAGATGCTAATGGTGCTGATGTATATGTTGAAGGCAAATTAATTGTTGAAGCAAAAACATCTTACGAAGATTGGCTTAAAGCATTTTATCAGTCATTGCATTATCAGAAGAAATTCGGACTTGCTTATACTACACTTGTTGTTATTGCTCACAAATTTGTTGCTATCTGGAAAGTGAATAATCTCCCCGAACCTGCTGTTATTTACGCACATCAATCTGATGTTAATAAAGCTCCTAATATTATTGGAACTGAAAATGCAAAGCGAACCACAAATATACTGAAAAAGGAAATTCAAGAATCGGCAATTTACTGGCTCGACCCTAAAATGTTGAACGGAAACTTTTTTAAAGGCGAAGGTAAAAGTCTTGAATACGAAATATATGAAATTCTGAACATTCTTAAAAATATAGATTCGGACAGAGTTCAGGTTAACACTCACAACTTTATCCAATCTATTGAATATTTCAAAAAGTTTTTTATAGAACCTATTGATGCCGTTCATTGTTTTTATACGATAGTTGCTTACTGGGACATAACAAGCACTGTTACAACTAACGAATATCAACCAAACGAATTTAGAGTAAATGGTTTTAAAGGGAAAAAGAATAGCGACCTTGTAATTGTTAATCAAAAATATTTTAAGGATTTAGAAAAATATATCGAATCGCATTATATTTTTACTAACGAAGGCAGCGGTTTAACTGTTGATTATTATTTCAGTCGTTTCGATGAAGTTATGGCTGCTATTGACCCCGAATATGTAAAACAACACGGAATATTTTTTACTGATAGCAATCTTAGTAAATTTGCTTTGTGGTTTGCCAAAAGAAATATGGAAAATTTAAAAAATTTTCCATATCTAATAGAAGACGATTATATTGTTTTCGACCCTGCTGGTGGTTCTGGTAACCTTATTTCAAGCTGGAAAGGCAAACTTAAACACAAAATAATATCCGAACTGCAGCCCGATTTACTTCGCACAATAGAACGCCGTATGCGAATAGACCCTTGGCATGTTGAGACTGGATTTACAATTATTCCTAAAACATCAGAAAACATAGGTTTAAACTTTTTGGAACATGATGCCGAAAAATATCTGAACATTGTAGAAGGTTATTTAAAAGAAAAAAATTTAAGTTTGGATAAGCCTCTGGCATTGTTACTTAATCCACCTTATAAAAATACTAAAGAAAATGTAAATGTAAGAGATAAAACCGAATCAAATTATTCATTACATAAAAGTATTATTGATACAACAGGAGAGGTAGCTGTAAATGAAAGATATTTAGCTTTTTTAGGACAAATACTAAATATTTCAAAAATTCAAAAAAATAAAGGATTTAATTCTATTGTTTTAATCTTCACTCCTACATCGTGGCTAATACCACGAAAAGATTTTATTGAATTTAGAAAAACATGGGATAGCTATTTTGAATTTATATCTGGATTTATAGTTAGAAGTGATGAATTTTTTAAAGTTGATGGAAAATGGCCTCTAGCTTTTACAATTTGGAGATTTAATAATCACTTAAATACAAATAATGTAAAGTTATTTGATTTTACACATCTTTTAAAAGATGATTTACAAATTAATTGGGCATTTGATTCAAAAGAACTGGATTTTATCATATCTTCGTTATTGAATGACAATAAAATTATTGATATCAGTAAACACAAAGAATGTATTAGAGATAAATATAAGCTAAAATTATACGACTATATTCACACACCATCGCAAATTGAAATAAAAAATAATCCAATTCTTGGAGGTTTGCCTTTCAAAGATGAAAGAAGGAAAAATAAAAAAACCTACGGAATTCCAAATTCTGACTTCATTGGTTTCATGGACGATATAACACCTGTTCGTATTAAACCAAGAGGAGAACAAAAAAGATTTACAAAAAGCAATTTATTATCTGTTTGGTTTAGATTAGATACAGCAATTAAAGATGCTAATAAATCAAAATGTTTAGGTGGAGCAGCTGATAACAGAAGTTATTGTGCTTACGATTTAGAATCAGCAAAAGCTACATTTTCATGGTATTCAATATCAAAAGCTATAAACGGAAAATATCCTCTTTGGGCAAATCAGTATGATATTTGGTCGCCAAAAATAAAACCTAATTTGAAAGATTACTGGTATTCACTCTGTTTTGCATTTGTATTATCTATTAATAGTTGCGTTGTAACAAAATTTGAGAAAGATAATCCAGTTAAAGGAGCACCTGAAGTATTTGTTGATAATCCCCTTTGTCCTACTAATAAAGAAAGCTTCTGGAGTTTGTATCTCGATAAACCTGACAGTTTTCAAAACACTGACAGGATTGCTGACGAACTTGTAAACAAAATAACAGAACTATACAAAACATGGAATTTCAACTATTGTAAAGGACAATTTCTTTACAATGTGGGTTTAAAAGACGAACCGTATTTTAAATATTTTAATTACGACGATTTCTTAACACCATATTCCGGTTTAATCCAAATAAAAAAATACGCACAGAACGAAAACTTAGCCGATTTACTCGATATATTTAAAGAAATACAGGAACTTTCAATTGTTGTAAAAGATGAGATTTACAGATTACTGGTAGAAGAGTTTAATTATTTTGACTAGTGTCATGTCAAACATTAAATGACGCATAAATTTCAGGAGAAAACACCTGAAATGTGTTGTGATTGATGCACTTGTCATCTGTTTTCACCTGACAACTTTAGCTTGACATAACACTAGAAGGTTTTAATTAAGTGAGTTCGATTTATAGTTCTTCTAAAATCGAACTCACGAAAATTTATTTTTATATCTATTTCAGGTTAAAATGTTGAATTTCCTAAAATAACTTTGTTTTTTTGATTTCTACGTTCTATAAACCATAGTTTTATTCTGTTTCCTAACAAATACATTGATGGTACAACAACCAATGTTAAGAACGTTGCAAAAGTTAATCCGAAAATAACTGTCCACGACATATTTGACCAGAAATCAGCATTATCACCACCTATATAAAAATCAGGATTGAAATCACTTAACATTGTCTTAAAATTAATATTCATACCTATTGCCATTGGAACAAGTCCAAGTACTGTGGTTATAGCAGTTAAAAGAACAGGTCTTAATCTTGTTTTTCCTGCTAAAGCAATAAGCGGAGTAATTTCTTGCAAAGGTAAATTGTCTTCAGGTTCTAAACCGAGTTGATTTTTACGGTTTGATTTCAGAAAATCAATATAATCTATTAGCACAATAGCATTGTTTACAACTACACCTGCTAATGAAATAATACCAATTCCGGTCATAATTATTACGATATCCATTTTAAAAGTAGCAATACCGCCAAAAACACCGATTGTACTTAACATTACGCTAAACATAATAATAACAGGTTTAATTATTGAATTAAATTGTGTTACCAGAATAATCATAATCAAAGCACAGGCAATTAACATTGCACGCATTAAAAAAGTCATAGATTGTTTCATATCTTCCTGTTCGCCGGTAAAAGTATATGCATATCCGGTTGGTAATTCATAATTAACTAAAGTTGTTTTAATTAGTTTATTGATTTTGTTTGCATTATAACCTTCAATTATATTAGAGAAAATGGTTATTGTTCTTACTTGATCTCTTCGTTTTACCTGACCAAAACTATTACTAAGTTCAATATCAGCTACAGAAGAAATAGGTACACTCATTAGTTTACCCATATTATTTCTGAAACTTATTTTTTGGTCCATTAATGAAGCTAAATTATTCCTATATTCTTCAGCTAAACGTAATTGTATCGGATATTCGTCTTCACCAACTTTAAAATCAGAAACATCTTTACCAAAAAGAGATGTACGAATACTTGTTGCAATTTGTCCGGTCGATAGACCGAAACGACGGGCTTTGTCTCTATCAACATTTACAATAAGTTCTGGCTTACCTGTTTCAATATCAATCTGAAGTTTTTCAATTCCGTCAATTTCAGCATTTTCTATTAAACTGATTAAAGTATCAGAAAGCGAAACAAGAGTCATCAAATCATCTCCTGTTAATTCAATATTAATAGGGTTGCTTGTAGGCGGACCATTAGCATTTTTTTCGACAAATACCGATAATCCTGCATACTTATTGTGCATATAATCTGTTATTTCAGACATAACATCTGAAGTACTAATTCCGAACCTAAATTGAAAATCAACAAATTTAACTGTTATCATACCTTTGTTAGAAGTTGTACCGATAGCCATAGCACGACCTCTTGTAACACCTTCACCAACTGTTGTTAGAACAGACTCTACAATAGAATCATAAGGGGTAAGAAATTCGTTTAAATCTTTTTCCATTATTTTCATTATCGAATCGGTTGCAGTAACATCTGTTCCTGCCGGAAGTTCGGCATAAATATTTATATACTGAGGGTCGCTAGATGGGAAAAGAAGTACATCTGATTTGCGAACTCCCATCAAAATCATAGTTACAAACATTAAACCAATAGAACCAAAGAAAATTAATTGTGGTTTTTTTCCTCTTAAAGACCAAGCAATAAATCGCGAATAAAAACTTTCAAGCCATACTAAAAATGTATTCTGAAATTTTATGGCTAAATGAACAAAAATATAATTATTTAAAGCTAATAAAACAGCAGATATAGTTAATAAATTTGCTAATGAATACAATTTCAGAATATACATAGGAATTGCAACTCCAATTATACCAAGTATCCAGAAAAGTGATTTTTTCTTATCAGGTAATGAAACTTCACTTGATTTTTTGATAAATGTTGTTCCCAAAACCGGAGTAATAACTAAAGCCACAAATAAAGAAGCTGTTAAAACAATCATTAAAGTTATAGGAAGCAGTTTCATAAATTCGCCCATCAAATCGTCCCAGAATGCAAGTGGAATAAAAGCTGCTACGGTAGTTGCAGTTGAAGAAATAATTGGTACTGCAATTTCAGATGTTGCATGTTTACAAGCTGATTTAACATCGTAGCCCTCCTCGTCTATAAACCTATATATATTTTCAACAGTAACAATTGCATTATCAACCAGCATACCTAAAGCAAGAACTAAAGCAAAAAGTAAAATCATATTAATGGTTTGTCCCATTAATCCAAAAACAACAAACGAAAGTAACATTGAAAATGGAATTGCTAGACCCACAAGTGTAGCATTTCTTAATCCTAAAAAGAAATATAGAATAAGAATAACTAGAATAACACCCATCAACATACTGTTTTCTAAGTTATCGAGCTGACTTTTTACATTTTCTGACTGATCGTTTGTAATTGAAATGCTCAAATCCTCAGGTAAATCTCCTTGAAGTTTAGCTTCCTCGAGTTTAGTCATTATCTGTGAAACGCACGACAAAAGATTTTCACCGCTTTTTTTAACAACCTGAAGAGAAACAACTGTTTCATCATTCAATCTTGCAAAACTTTTAGGTTCAGCATAACCGTCAATAACTTCTGCAATTTCTTTAAGATAAACAACATTGTTGTTTTCGCTTTTTACAACAATATTTCCAATTTCTTCAACAGTTGTAAATTCACCTACAATTCTGATAGAACGACGTGTATCACCAAGTTTTATTTCACCACCTGAAACAGTCATGTTTTCGTAAGCAATTGCATTTTCTATAGTTGTAAAACTCAAGTCGAAAGATTCCATTTTATGTACATCAATATTAATTTGAATTTCTCTATCATTCAAACCTTTGATATTGACTTTAGAAACTTCATAAATAGTTTCTAATTCGTCTTGCATAAATTCAGCATAAGTTTTTAACTCGTCTAAATTATAATTTCCTGATAAATTTATTGTTATAACAGGAAATTGCGAAAAATCGAGTTCAATAACAGTTGGATCTGTTGGTAAATCATCAGGAAGTTCGCTTTTTGCTTTATCTACAGCATCTTTAACGTCCTGAAGAATATCTTTTACTTTTGTACCAGATTGAAATTCGACAAAAACCATCGAAAAATCCTGAGCAGAAGTTGATTTAACATCTTTAACTCCTTTAATTGTTTTTACTTCTTTTTCAATTTGTCTTGATACCAGATTTTCCATATCTTCAGGCGAGTTACCCGGATAAATTGTCTGGATATAAACTGTTGGCCAGTTTACTTCGGGAAATAATTCTTTTGGCAAAGTTGAGTATGAAATTGCTCCAAAAATTGTAATTGCAAGAATTATAAGGTAAACTGTATTTTTATTGTTTAATGCCCAAGCCGTCAATCCGAATTTACGGTGCAGCTTTTCTTTGGGATTAGTATTTTCCATTTCTTTAATTGTAATTAATAAATAGTAAATAGTAAATAGTAATAAGTAAATAGTAAATAGTAAATAGTAAATAGTAAATAGTAAATAGTAAATAGTAATAAGTAAATAGTAAATAGTAAATAGTAAATAGTAAATAGTAATAAGTAATATGTAATTTTTTGAAATTTAGTAATTAATTGTTATTTGTTGTTATTAATTGTTAGTATTCAATTCGCATTTCCTATTACCTAAAAGTTATTATCTATAACCTAAAACTTAACTCCTAACGCCCAATACCTAATACCTAACACCTAATACCTAACACCTAACACCCAACACCTAACACCCAATACCTAACACCTAAAACCTAACACCTAATTACTTTCTTTAATTAAAATAAACAACTGTTCCGTCTTTTACAAGATTAAAACCTTCGGTAATAACCATTTCGCCTTCTGATAAACCTGATTCAATAATTGTACTTTCATCGTTTGATTGACCAACGGTAACATAAACTTTTTTAGCAATGTATATTCCATCTGCTTCTTCAACAATATAAAGAAATTGACCGTTAATGTCTTTATTTAATACAACTGTAGGAACTAAAATTGCTGAAGGAGTTTCATAATCTTTCAATTTCAATATTGCTAATAAGTTCGGTTTAATTTTTTCTTCAATATTATTAATTTTTAATTTGATATTGAAAGTTCTGTTATTAGATTCAATTACATTTCCTTTTTGATAAATAGTTGATTTTATTTCTATTTCGGGATATGATGGAAAAGTTAGAAAAACAGAATCTTTAACATATATACTTGAAATATAAGTTTCTGAAATTTCAGCATTAATATACATACGGTTAAGATCTACTAATTGTAAAAGTTTTACACCCGGAACCCCAAGTTCGCCAACTTTCTGATAAATTTCGTCAACTATTCCTTCAAAAGGTGCGTAAACTTTAGTTAGTTCTAATTGAGCTTTTAATGTATTTAGACTTTTTTCTAAACCTTCTTTTGTATTTTTAGCAGAAAGATAAGCAACCTCAGTTCCAATTTTTTGATTCCAAAGCTCTTCCTGTTTTTGAAATAATGTTGTTGCAAGAGTTAAACCATTTTCTATTTCAACTATTGAGCTTTGTAAAACTTCCGAATTTAATTCGGCAAGTAGTTTACCTTTTGTAACTCTGTCACCTTCTTCAACATATATTTTTTTTATTTGTCCCGAAAATTGAGGACTTATAAAAGCATCATTAACTGCTTCAACAGAACCGGTTGCTTCAAAATAATGTTTAAACGAACTTTTTTGAAGTTTTTCAACCGAAACAAATAAACCGTCTTTAGTTGTCAAAGTGTCATTCTCTGTAAGTTGGGCTTCGAGTTCGACAATCTTTGCATTAATTTCGACAAGTTGTTCTTTATAAGCAAAAATCTGTTCTTTAATTTTTGCAGGGTCCTCGGTCTTTTCATTACAGGCAACTAACGAAATTGTTATTATTACTAAAATTAAAAAATTCTTTTTCATTTATTTAAATATTTATAGTGTATTAATTTTTGTTTATTATAATTGAATTGTATAAAATTCTAAGATTATTCCAAAAGTTTGTCTAAAGTTGCTTTTGAATTTAGTAATTCAATAACAGCATCAAAATAAGAAGCTTGTATTTCTAGATGTTGTTTTTGAGTTTGTGCAATATCCAAACTTGAAGAAGTTCCGTTTCTGTAAGATATAATTGTATTTTTTCTTATTTTGTCGGAAAGTTGTAAATTATCCTTTTGAATTAAGTAATTTTCGTAAGCGGTTGTGAAAGAATTTATAGCATCGTCATATTCTAATAACAATACTTGCTCAATCTGTGCTTTTGAATTCTGTACTTTATTAAGTTCTAATTTCTTTTGTTGAATAGTTGCATGTCTGAGACCACTCGAAAAAATCTGCCATTCTAATGATGCACCAATTACATCGGGTGGATTAAAATTAAAAGCAGGTGCATCTAATTGTTCCTGATGACGGTAGTATGCAACCAGCGAAGGTAAATATTTACTTTGTTCGCGTTTCAACGAAAGTCCTGCAATTTGTTCTTGAGTAAGCATAAGTTTGTAATCGAGTGAATTTTGTACCGAAAATTCTTTTAAGAATATTGATTCCAAATCGGTGTCTTCAATTATTTTGTCGATATTATCGGTTAAAAATAATTCTTGGTTAAAGTCAATACCTAACTGAAATTTAAGAAGTCGTTCCGAAACCGTTTCGAGTCTTTTTAACGATTGTAATGTATTATAAATAGTTCCGGCAGTTAATTTCATTTGTGCTACATCTGTTTCGTCAACAAAACCAACTTTATTCATTGCGTCCATTTCGGTGTAAATTCTATAAACATTATTGTATGCCGAATCAATAATATCAACATTTTGTTTCATTGCTAAAACAAGATAATAACTTTGAGCCACATTTTCTTTTAAATCTCTTTCGGCTATTTCAAACGCATTTAACGACAGGTTTTTAAAAACTTTAGCTGCTTGTAAACCCACAATATATTCGCCACTGAAAATAATCTGGGTAACCATAAAATCAATAGTAATATTAGATTTAGTTCCAAGTTCTAATTCGCTTGTGTAAGGAACATAATTAGGTAGCATATAATTTACGCCAGAACTAGGGTTGTCTGGAACATTAAATACAGGTATAAAAGGATTTAAGCTGTCTAATCCAATACCACCCATTTCCATAACAGGAACATCAAAAATATATTGCCATGTGCCTGTTAATTTAACTTGCGGTAAGCCAATAGCAGTTGTTTGCCAAACTTGTTTTTGAGCAATTTCAATGTCTATTTGTTTATTTTTTATTTCGAGATTGTTTTCCAAAGCATAATTCTGAGCTTCGGAAAGCGTAAACCTATAAGTCTGAATGCTGTCGGTCTGAGCTTTCAGATTTCCAAAAAATGCGATAATAAAAATTATCAATGTTAATTTAATCTTCATCTTTTTTTATGTTTAAAATTTTGTTTTCTAAATATTCTATACCTTTTTTACTGCAAATTCCACGTAAGTGATAAATAAAAATTTCTTTAAAAATGTCATCAAGCGAGTAATCTATTAAATCGTGAAACATTTCTTCGTTCTTAGAACCAATTCGCATAACTTGTAGTCTTGCTATTATTTCCGGTTTTAAATCTTCTCTAAAGTATCCCTGAGAAATACCTAAACTCATGTTTGATATAAAAGAACTGAGCATTTTTTCGCGTTGTTTAATTTTCAAATCTTTGTAAATTTCGGGATAATACTTTTTTAAATCGTATTCGGCTGTTGCCGGATATTCGTTAATTTTTTTACGCATTACTTCGCTGATTTGAAAAGAAATCTCTAAAGCATTGGTTTCGCTTTCAATAATTTTATTTATTTCTTTTTCAGCTTGACTGAATTCTAACTGAATAACTTTACTTACCAAATCTTCTTTATCGGCAACGCATTGATATAAAGTTTTTTTTGAAACATTAAGTTCGCGTGCAACATCATCCATAGTTACGCTTTTGATGCCGTACTTATGATAGAGTTGTTTAACTTTTGATACTATGTCGGTGTGGTCAAATTTCATTTTGCAAATATAGGAAACTTTTTATTACAGGAAACTATTTTTGTAAAATAGTTTCCATTATTTTATCATTATTTTATATCAGTTTATACTTCAATGAAATAAAAATTTTAATAAAAGTTAAAATGTTAGAAATGTTTTTAAACACTGTCAGGTCTTGCAGACGCTGACAGGTTTAATGCGGATATTGACAGGTTTAACTTTACATTATTACTATTCTTTTATTACTTTAGTAACATATACTTTGTTTTGGCTTTGGATGTTTATAAAATAAACACCATTACTGCAACCCGATAAATCAACATCTAGTTGTGAATTATTAATTTGTAAACTATTATTTGAAATTAACTTTCCGGTAATGTCAGTGATTTCAACGTTGGTTACATTATGAACTTTTGAAATGTCAATACTTACCAGACCTGTTGTTGGGTTTGGATAAACTGTTAATTCATTTTCTGATAAATCAGGAATTCCAACAAAAGCATTAACCTGAACATCAAAACTACATGTTGTTTCGTTTTCTGCAATATCTGTAATTGTCCAATTAATTGTATTCAAACCTACCGGAAGTTGAACGTTTGATAAAGTTGAAGTATTATTAAAATTATTTATAACACAAACAATTTGGCAATTATCTGATGTAGAGATTGGATTAAATTCGTTTCCGTTTACAGTATAAAAAGTCTGACCGAGTTCAAGATTTATTGTTTGGTTTTCGATACATGATATTTCCGGGTAGGTTGTATCATCAATAATTATATTCTGATTTTGTGTTGATTGATTTCCATTACCATCATCATAAGTCCATGTTATTAAATTTGTTCCCTGTGTAGTAATTGGTAAAATTGCATTATTTGAAACTGTTACTAATCCGCCACAATTATCCGTTGCCGATGGTGCAGTAAGTACTGAAACTTCACATTGAGAGGTAATATCAGGTAAAGTAGAAACAATTGGTACAGGTGCTATGTTATCGTCAATAACAATATTTTGATTTTGTGTTGATTGATTTCCGTTTCTATCTGTATAAGTCCAAGTTATCTGATATGTACCTTGTTCTAAATAGGGCAAAGTTGCATTATTTGTAACTGTAACTAATCCACCACAATTATCGGTTGCAGTTGGTGCTGTTAATTCGGTTACTTCGCATTCTGCTGTAATATTTTCCAATATTTCAATATCGGGAATTGGACTCATATTATCATCGACAATTACATTTTGTGTCTGAGTTGCGGTATTACCGTTTCCATCGTTAAAAGTCCATGTAACAACTGTTGTTCCCTGTGTTGTAATTGGAAATGTTTGTGTTGTTGTTCCGGTTATAGTTCCTGTACAATTATCAGTTGTAGTTGGTGCTGTTAAAGATGTTACAGAACATTCACTATTAACATCAGTTAAAGTTGGTGGTGAAGGTGCTGTAACATCATCAATAATAAAAGTCTGTTCGGCTGTTGTACTGTTTCCATTTCCATCTGCAAAAGTCCAAGTTATTGTGTATGTTCCTTGTTCTGAGTATTCTGTCGGGTCTGTTGTTGTTCCTATTATTATACCAGCACAATTATCGGTTGTTGTTGGTGCAATTGCAGTTACAGAACATTCATCAGTTAAAGTTGCCAAAGTTGGCATTGCAGGTGGAGAAAAATCTTCAACAATTACATTAAATGAAATTTCCAGATAATTATCAAATTCATCAATAATGCTTAAAGTTACAGTATTTTCATTTCCTGAAACAACTGTTCCAACAGGAGGAGATTGAGAAATTTGACTAACATTAAAAGTAGTTGCTTCTGTATAATCCGGTAAAATTGCTTCACAATTCAAATCCGCAGCAAGAATTTTATCTGAAAAATAAATATTAGTTGTGTATTCGTATGCGCCTATATCAATAGCATTTCCGAAAATTCTTTGATTACCAATTAAATCGAAATTTGACAATTCAAAATCATCAATATTTGTACCGGTATCAATAAGTGAGGAACTAGGAGCAAGTTGAAAATTATTATTATTATAATCAACAAATTCAGGAAAAGATTCTATACAATTTTGGTATAAAATATAATCAGGTAAATAATACAAACCGTCTAAACCATTCTGCATATTGCAATTTATAACTTCATAGTAGTTAAAACTATAAATTTGGTCGCCACTTGATGCAGTATTTCCCCAAAAAATACTATTTACAGCTTTTAAATTACTCCACGTCCAAATTCCACCACCTGAGTAATTTGCAGAATTATTTACAACTGTGTTATTGATAAATAAACATGTATTGTTTGAATAAGAATTATAACAAACAGCACCACCATCATAACCCGCAAAATTACTATAAAATAAACTGTTAGTAATTAAAGAATTTGCCTCGTAACAGAGTATTGCCCCTCCATTTCGTTTAGCTCTATTACTTCTAAAAATACATCTATCAATTTTTAATGCTGAAAAACCTTCCGTGCAAATTGCACCTCCATCTTTTTCGTAATTACCACTTCCTACTGCTTTTCCATATTCAAAAATGCAATTAATAAAAAAAGAAGAATCAGTTCCCATACACCTACCGCCTAAATCATTAAAATCAACACCACCCCATCCACCTTGCGGAGTATTTAAATTGTAAAAATTTAAAGTATCCGTAACTGTAAAAATAATAGGTTGGTCTGGTGTTCCAATAGCAATAATTCTTCCTTTAACATCAATATTATAATTACCTTGAAATTCTACTATAGTTCCGGGTGATATTGTCAATGTTTTATTATTTCTAATAACTATATCGTTTGTGATTTTAATTGTGTCGTAATTCCATTCTGAATTAGTATAAATACAACCTCCAAAAACATTTTCATCAATAAAAGAACTATTTTCAAAAGCTCCAATATCAATTCTATTTTCAGTAATACGAACATTTCCGTTAATGTCAAATTCAGGTAGATTTAGTCCGGTTGTATCAGGTGTTCCATTATTTATACTTGAAGAAAACGGGTGAAGTCTGTAATCAAATTTTTCAGGTAAAATAAAATATGGATTTTCAGTTATATTATTATTTCCATAAAAATCAAATGAATATTGATTAGCTCCGTTACCATTGAATAATTCAGGTCCTCCTTCAATGTTACAATAATAAAATTCAGGATTTGAAGTTGCATCTATGTAAACAGAATTAGCATAAACATAAGGATTTGGAAAATAATCGTCACAAAATTCCAAACCTGTCCAAATAATTGTATTAATAAGAACAGGGTTTGAATTATAACAGGTTATTCCATCTGCAAATTCATTATTTGCAATTGTGCAATTAATAATTGTGGGATTAGAAGCATTACAATTTATTCCGTTTGTTGATTGGTTTTCTGTTAAAAGGCAATTTCGAATTTCAGGATTTGAATTGTTTTTACAATAAATACCTGCCCCACTAGCCCTGCCAATTGGGTACCAGTCTTCAAAATCATTTTTGTAAATTAAACAGTTTGAAATTATTGGAGATGAATTATTGCAATAAATTGCAGCTCCAAAGCTACCCCACCCGCATGCTGAAATTGAATTATTATCTATTTTACATTTATTGACTAAAGGAGAGGAGTTTTTACAATAAATAACTCCACCGCTATAACAAAAATCAATTCCTTCACCATTGTATGAACTTTCTGTAAGAGAAGAATTTTCAATTTGTATATTAGAAAAATCAAATATTCCTATTCCGGATTTATAAAACGAACAATATTTAAAAATACTTTTATTATTATCATTCATTGTACCGTTTGCACCTATAGAACTGTTGTCAAAACATATTTTCCCATTTATGAATTTAATAGAGTCTGTTTCAGAGGCAATAGCAAGTACAGTACCGTAAATTTTAAATTTACTATTAATATTACCTAAATTAACAACCGTACCGGATGATATTGTTAGTGTAACATTATCAAGTACAGTAATGTTTGCTGTAACCAAAACAGTATCATAATTCCAAAAGGTATTTTGAGTAATGTTACTATTTACAATCTGTGTAGTAGAAATAGCACTAAAATAAGAAATTACAAAAATAATGACAAGCCAGAGTCTTCTTTTAATATTGATTTTCATAGAGTTTACATTTTAATAAATATTTTGATAGATATCTTAACTATAGACATTAATTTTTGTTAAAAAGTTGCAAATTATAAAATAAAAAGATTTGCTTAACTTCCATTTAAGTTTAAACACTGTCAGGTACTACAGAAACTTACAGGAATAATACTATTATCCAATTCAAATCAATTTAAAATCAAAAGAAAACAATTACTTTTCCATAAAATAAAAATAAAAACTAATCGTATATCAAAAAATAAAACTTGCATAACACTAATAATCAATCGAAATACAAGTTTTTTATATAGTTTTAAATTAATTTTTGGTTAAAACACACTAATTTATAAAATAAATGAGTCGCCAAAGGTTTTTATTGTTGCACCATAACTTCTGAAAGCGTCGCCAAAGGTTCTGAGAGCGACACCAATGGTTCTGAAAGCGACACCAAAGCTTTTAGGTGCATTGCCATAACGTCTGAAAGCTATGCCGATGGTTTTAAATGTAACACCAAAAATAAAGAATAAGATACCAGAGGTTTTAAGTTCATCGCCAACAGTTTTAAAAGTAACACCAAAGATTTTCTGACCATTTATATGAAAAATTTACATAACAGCACCTAAAAAAAAAATTATTTCACAGTTTTTTTTCTAATACAAAAGTATCAAAACTACCCTGTTGTTACTAAAATACTTAATATAAACAATATAAAAAACATTTTTTTTTATTTTTTTTTTATAACTGTTTATTTATCAACAAAAATCTTTATAATATTTTTAATATCAGCAACTTAAAAAATTTGAATTATATAAATTTATATATAAAAAAAGGTAACTAAATGACAGTTAGCAAAAAAAAGTTTAAAAAAAATTTGGAGGTTATTATTTTTTTATCATATCTTTGCAACGTCAAATTTAAAAATAGAAATCAAAGTTTGACATTAATTATAAATTATTATAAACTTTAAAATTTTTTTATTATGAAAAGGAATTATTTTTTATTTAAAATGTCGTATGCAGGTGTATATGACTTAGGAAAAGAAAAGATAGCATTCGCAAAACGAGATGCTATAAGATTTCAAGAGTTCGGATATAATTCCGATAAAATTGCAGAAACCGAAGCATTGGTAGAGCAGTTGAGAACCACAGAGCGTGATGCAGAGTTACTTGGCGAACAGGTGCGTAAAACACACGAGCGTAATACACTGGATACACTGGTACGAGCAAATATCAGAAAAATTCAGGTACGTCTCGAAACGGTGTATAGCGAATCAAACCCAACATTCTTAAGCTTATTTAAAGTTAGTGATTTAAGTAAAATAACTTATTCAGAACTAATTCTGGAAGGCGAACGAATTTTACGTAAGTGCAGAACTTATTCAAGCGAACTTACTGTTAATGGTATAACAGAAACTCTGGTAAACGAATTTGAAAACGTTTTATCACAGTTACGTGAAACCTCAATTGACCAGAAACTTAAAGTTGCTGATAGAGATTATGCATCAGGTAACAGGTTACAATTAGCTAACAATGTGTACAAACAGATATTTGATATTTGTGCTATTGGTAAAGCTATCTGGATTGACGAAAACGAAGCTCTTTATAACGATTACGTTATATACGAAAATCAGTATTCGACTCCCGAAGTAACGGAAGAAGTACCGGAGATACCTCCGACTATTGAACCAATACCCGTACTCGGATAATCTAATTAAAAAGCCGGCTAGTTTAGTCGGCTTTTTTTATGCCCAATTTTAAGCGTAAAGCCAATAAAAACCTATCGAGGCAAATTTATACGCTCCTACCTAAATAATAGCTTAAAAACGATAATTCGTAATTTAAAGTAAAAGCTCAAAACATTCGACATTGCGAGGGCTTTTTCTGCCCGAAGCAATCCTTACATTTTTCGAACCACTGCAATTTTCTGCTTTGGTTGTCTCATTTTAAACAGATTGCTTCGGCTATCGCCTCGCAACGACGTTCAATTTTGAACCTTTTCAGTTCCTAACAAAAAAAACCCTGGCAAACTCTTTCAAGTCTTTAACTTGGAAACAATCACTCAAACTCTTTCAAGTCTTTGACTTGGAAACAACTACTCAAACTCTTTCAAGTCTTTGACTTGGAAGCGAAATACATTAAGCCTCCTGGCTTAACCCTATAAAACTATATCGACAAGCAAGATGCTTGCTGTATATTAGGTACAAGTAAAACGCTTGCACCTATTGTATTATCTTTTTACAGTTACATAACCTGTAAAAGTTTTATTATGGGAGTTCAAATTAATTACATACCAGTAACTATCTGATGGTAATGGTTTGTTATTGTAAGTACCATCCCAACCTTTTTCTGTACCCTTATATTTTGTAATTAACTTTCCTAAACGGTCGTAAATAATAATTTCAGTATCAGGAAATTCCTCTATTCCTTCAATTTCCCATGTATCGTTTATTCCATCTGAGTTTGGTGTGAAAAAATTAGGAATGAACAAATTAATTTCATAAGGAACTACAGTTACAATTGCATTTTTTGTCGAAATATTTCCTATATTATCAACTGCTGAAAGATTTACAATATTTTCACCAATATTTTTATCTGTAAATTCGTAAATATCTAAAAATAAACTTTCGATACCGCAATCATCATAAGAACCGTTATTAATATCTTCGTTTGAAATTGCAGCATAATTGTTTATATCCAAAAAGATAGTTTTATCATTTGTTATTACAACCGGAGGCAAATTTTCTATTATAATTTCCTGATTTTGTGTTGAAATATTTCCTGCATCATCGGTATATGTCCAAACAACAGTTGTTGAATTTGTTATTGGAAATGTTGCGTTATTAATTCCCGAAATTTCACCGCTACAATTATCGGTTGCAAAATTTACGGGTAACGAATTTAATTCACATTCGCTGTAAATTGTTGGAAGGTTTTGGATAATAGGAATTGGTGCTGAAATATCGTCTGTTATTATAATTTCGTGATTTTGTGTCGAAATGTTTCCTGCTTCATCAGCATAAGTCCAAATAATAGTTGTTGAATTTGTTATTGGAAATATTGCGTTATTAATTCCTGAAATTTCACCGGTGCAGTTATCTGATGCAAAATTATCGGGAAGGGAATTTAATTCACATTCGCTGTAAATTGTCTGAAGGTTTTCGATGTTTGGTATTGGGGCTTGGTTATCGAAAATTAATAATTGTTCTATTGCAAATTCTCCTCCTGCAAAACTTGCATCTATTGCCTGAACTGACCAATAATATTTTTTACACTCCTCAAAAATATCTTTTAAAATATAACGAACTCTGCCGTTTTCTCTTATTCCCTGAATTTGTCCTCTTCTGGAAATCATTCGTTTTCCATTCAATTCGTGAGATTGTGGAAATGCTTGAGGTGAACATAAATAAGTATCAGAACCTTCCTCGTAAATATACAAATTATAGCTTAAACCTGCCGATGGCTGATTATTATCTGTTGCTTCGTCCCAACTGAAAATTACAGAATTACCCGAAATTTCAGTTTGCAAATTTGTAATTACATTTGGTTTTATATTAGGTGTTTCAATATTGTTTTTGTATAGTTTTGTGGTTAATGAAGGACTCGCATATACACCTGCAAGAAGAATATCCAAATCGTAATCATTATCGTAATCACCTAAAGTTAAACTACTGTAAAAAACAGGAATTAAACCAATACCAACTTGTTCTGTAAATGTTTCATCTCCATTATTTTTATAAATTTTAGTTATCTTTGTTGAAGAATTAGAATCATACCCCGTCAAAAAAATATCTGCAAAACCATCATTATTGTAATCGCCCCAAATTACATATCCTTCATCTATGTTAATAAGATTATTATATGTATTTTCTTCAAAATATTCTCCATTAATATTCTTATAAATTTTAATTAAATTATACCAAAAACCACTTTCATTACTTCCTCCACACATTACAATATCAAGAAAACCATCATTATTATAATCCCAAATATCAATATTTCCGTGACAACCAATTATATTATTATCAATTATTTCAGAAAATGTATCATTACCGTCATTTGTATAAAGGTGTGTATGAAATTTTTCGTCTAAATAACTGTAACCTGAAATTATAAAGTCCAAAAAGCCATCATTGTTGTAGTCTCCCCACGCCAAAGAACTACTATTTAGTCCTGGTAAAGGAATTGAATTCATAAGATTTTCAAAATTCCCATTATGGTCATTTTGATAAATTATTGAATTACATGGCATCTCGCTTGTTCCTGTTTGTAAAATATCCAAATAACCATCGTTATTAAAATCACCCCACGAAATTTCACCTTGAAGTTTCTGTTTTAAACCTATTTGTGATTGACGTGTAAAAGTTCCATCAGTATTATTTTTATAAATTTCTGATGTGTCACTTTGAATGACAATTTCGGTATAATCATGACCTTGAATTACAATATCTACAAAATTATTGTTATCGTAATCGCCCCATTCTAAACTGCTTCTATAAACAGAAGGTATAGCATCTGCAATTTCTTCAAAGGCATTATTCCCGAGATTTTTAAAAATTCCAGAATAAAACATATAACTTCCACTTCTACCTGTCATCATAAAATCAAGTAAACCATCAGCATTATAGTCGCCCCAGTCAATATCTCCTTCATTAATTCCGGTTATTTGTACATCGGTTTGTTCTGTAAAAAGTTGAGAAAATAAAGGTTTGTTTAAAAACAAGACAATTAAAATAAGGAATAAAGGTATTTTCATTTTTAGTTTTTTGTAATTGAACAATAGACTAACTTCTTTTTAAATATGTTGTATTGAATAGAAATATTATTTCGTCAAATATAAATATTTCTTAACAATTCGGATATATTATGATTTGAATACAAAAATGCAAAATGTTTTTTTTGATTTGAAACTATTGCAATATTTAATTCAATAAAAAGAATTCAGCAAAAGTAAATATCAACATTGAAGAATAAATATATATTTACAATCGTACATAAATAAATTAATAGTTTTTAATTAGCATTTACTAAGAAATAAATCTACACTCGGAAAATATAATTTCACTGAAAAAATTAAGTCGCCGACATTTTATTGTACCGTACAGAGGTAAGGAAAGAACAAAATAAACTAAAGGAAATTGAATATAAAAATAAATATAATATAAGGATTATACAATAAATCAACGAATAAAAGCAGTTTTCCTTACGAATTAATTTAGTTACGATTTTCTATTTCCAGAATAAATTTTCGGGTAAAAAGACTAAAGACCATTTGAGTAGAAATATGAATAATTATTGACGAAATAAATTTGGAAAAAGATTGTTTAAGGATGCAAGCACGGTTGTTTCGTTTTTGGCAAAACGATGACGAGACAAAGTCTCTTAATTTTTTTTCCTCCAAGTTACACTTCGTTAAACTTGAAGGAGCATTAGGAAATAAATTTGGAAAGGAAATGTTTCGGATATCATGTACCGTTGTTTCGTTTTTGGCAAAACGATGACGAGACAAAGTCTCTTAATTTTTCATCCTCCAAGTTTTACTTCGTTAAACTTGAAGGAGCATTAGGAAATAAATTTGGAAAGGAAATGTTTCGGATATCTTGTACCGTTGTTTCGTTTTTGGCAAAACGATGACGAGACAAAGTCTCTTAATTTTTTTTCCTCCAAGTTACACTTCGTTAAACTTGAAGGAGCATTAGAGAGCAGGTATTTTAAAATGAAAAGGAAATCAATCGTAATATATTTACATTCAGTTTTTCAGATACACTTTTATAACTTTACAGCGTACATCAATGAGTTCCCTTCGGGATGACACTTAGGTTGTTTTATTTAATAGTTGTTATTTATACCAGCTATCAAACTTTTAAATAAAAAAAAATGTCGAATAAGAAACAAAATAATAGTCATAATCTTCTAAACATCTTTAACATCAGATGGATTAATATATTTAAAAAGAATTTCGGCTTTTGCGTTTCCTAGTACCTCTGTTAATTCTTCCATTGTTGCTTCTTTAATTTTCTTTAGCGATTTAAATTTTGTAAGTAACCGGTTAACCGAATTTTCACCAATGCCTTTTATATTGCTTAATTCCGAAATTGTCATTGCAGTACTTCGTTTACTTCGGTGGAAAGTTATTCCAAAACGGTGAGCTTCGTCTCTTGCTTTCTGAATTACTTTTAGCGTTTCCGAATTTTTATCAAGATAAATAGGAATAGAATCTTCGGGAAAAAATATTTCTTCGAGCTTTTTTGCAATACCAATAATGGCAACTTTGCCATAAATATCCAGTTTTTTTAAACTTGTAACAGCCGACGAAAGCTGTCCTTTTCCACCATCAACAATAATTAACTGCGGAAGAGTTCGATTTTCATCAAGTAATCTTTTATATCTGCGGAATATGATTTCTTCCATCGATGCAAAATCATTTGGTCCTTCAACCGTTTTTATATTGAATTTTCGGTATTCTTTTTTATTAGGTTTGGCATCTTTAAACACAACACAGGCAGCAACAGCATGAGTTCCCTGAATATTTGAATTGTCGAAACACTCAATATGAACGGGCAAATCGGTAAGCCGTAAATCTGTTTTCATACGTTCGAGAATTCGGTTTGTATGCTTTTTCGGGTCGAGATTAGCGTATTGTTTAAGCTTATCCATTCGATAATATTTAAGATTTCGTTCAGAGAATTCAAGCAATTTCTTTTTGTCCCCCTGCTTTGGGATAATATATTTCTGACCTTCGGGTTTAAAATAAATAGGAAAAGGAATTATTATTTCCTTAGCTGTTTGTCTAGATAATTCTTCGTTAAGTTTTATTTCAGCAATAGTCATCGAAAGAATATCTTCTTTTCTTTCGTCAAGTTTTTTCTTTACTTCAAACGATTTTGCAGATATTATTTTGCCATCTATTACTTTCAGATAGTTTATAAAAGCATATTTTTCGTCATCGAGATACGAAAAAACATCAATATTTGTAAGATTTGGATTAACAACAGTTGATTTACTTTGGTAGTTTTCGAGCAAAACCAGCTTCTCTTTTATTATTTTTGCATTCTCAAAATCGAATAAACGGGCATATTCATTCATTTTTTCTTTAAGGATATTAATAACAACATTGATATTTCCACGCAAAATGTTTCGGATACTTTCAATATATATATTATAATCTTCCTCTTTTTCTTTATCAATACACGGACCGTTGCAGTTTTTGAGATGATATTCGAGACAAACTTTTAGTTTTTTTTTAGCTATATTTTCGGGAGTAAGAAAATAATTACAGTTTCTAAGCTTGAATAATTGCTTAAATAAATCGAGAATTACCTTAACCATGTAGCCCGAAGTATAGGGACCAAAATATTCGGAACCATCTTTTATTACATTACGTGTAGAAAAAACTCTGGGGAAATGTTCCTTTTTTATAATAATCCATGGATAAGTTTTGTCGTCTTTAAGTTTTATATTATATCGAGGAGTATATTTTTTAATCAGATTATTTTCCAGCAAAAGGGCATCCTGTTCTGATGCGACAACCAGATGTTTTATGTCTGCTATACGTCTTACAAGTATTCGTGTTTTGTAATTATCATTGTTTTTAGAGAAGTAAGAATATACTCTTTTACGTAAATTCTTTGCTTTACCAATATAAATTAATTCTCCATCTTTATCAAAATACTGATAAACCCCGGGAAGCTGAGGCAGATTTCTCACTAAACTTACAAGATATTCTTTTGTTGTCATTGATAATATTTGATACGATATTTGATTTATAATTGTGTGCACTGCACGTTGCAGGTGTTTTCACCTGCAACAGATTGTCAAAAATATTAGCTCTTTAATTATTAAAACAAGATTGCCAAAGTTAAAAACTTTGGCAAAGTTAAAATAGCAATATTAATTTTCAAACAGCGAAACAGGTTTAAATTGTAAAACATCAAACAAACCTTTGTCGCCAATTTTTAGTTCGGGTATTACCAGTAGAGCCATAAACGATAAAGTCATAAAAGGAGCTTTGAGTTCGCAACCCAAATCTTTGATTTTAGAGTTAAGGAATTTATACTTTTCCGCAACTTCTATACCAGATTTATTAGACATTATGCCTCCAATATTCAATTGTAAGTCGAAGATTCCGGCTTCATCAGACAATACAATTCCTCCTTTAAGTTCGATTAAACGGTTTACAACCAAAATAATTTCTTTATCGGATGTTCCCATTGCAATAATATTATGACTATCGTGAGCAATACTAGATGCAATTGCTCCCTTTTTAAGTCCAAAACCTTTAATAAAACCAACAGCAGGTTTCGAGTTTTTGTTATATCTGTTAAGAACAATTATCTTAAGAATGTCATTTTTGGTATCTGAAACTATAAAATTGTTTTCTACTTTTGGCTCTACAACTAACTTTTTTGTGATTAATTCGCCTTCGATTGCTTCAATAACATTTATTTTTTTGTCAGCATTTACTACAGAAATATCTTCAACAGTTATAAAATCGGCTTCAAATTTATTTAGCGGAGCAGGGTTTTCAGTCTTTATTAATACTTCACCTTTATCAAAAACCAATTCCCCGTTAATGTAAGTCTGAATAATATTCATTGTTTTTATATCGTCAACAACTATAAAATCGGCAGGGTCTCCTGTTTGAAGTAAACCAACATTGAGATTATAATGCTTTACAGGATTAACAGTACATGCACAAATAACATTAAAGAAATCCATACCTTTTTCAATAGCACGAACTACAAGTTTACTTATATGTCCTTCTAGTAAATCGTCGGGATGTAAATCGTCAGAACATAACATTACATCATTTGGATGTAAATCTATAGCTTTATACAATGCTTCGAAGTTCTTTGCAGCACTACCTTCGCGTATTTGCAGTTTAATTCCGAGTTTAATTTTCTCAACCGCTTCGTCCAAAGTAAAAGATTCATGGTCTGTAGTTATTCCTGCGGAAGCATATTTCTCTAGATTTTCGCCAGACAAAGCAGGAGCATGTCCATCAACAGGAATACCATATTTCTTTGCAATGCCAAGCTTTTTCATAACTTCAACATCGTCATAAATTACTCCGGGGAAATTCATCATCTCCGACATATACTTCAGATTAAAATCTGAAATAAGTTTATCAAGATTTTCTGCGTTTAAATCTGCTCCTGAAGTTTCAAAACTTGTAGCAGGAACACACGAAGGAGCTCCAAAAAAGAATTTGAACGGAACACGATTTCCATCTTCCACCATAAATTTTACACCATCTATACCCAATACATTTGCTATTTCATGCGGGTCTGAAACTGTAGAAACGGTACCATGCTTTACAGCTACCTTAGCAAACTGCGATGGAGAAAGCATAGAACTTTCGATATGGATATGCGAGTCAATAAATCCGGGAAGAATAAATACATCACCATTTTTTACACTTGACAAATAATCTAAAGTGTTTGTTCCTTCAATAATTTTCGACATTAAAGTAACATTTTTCTTTACTGATGTTATTATTCCTTTATCAAATTCTACTTCTCCTTCGTATATCTTTTTTGCAACAACATCAACAATAATTCCTTTTTTCTTCTCCATTTTAGAATGTTTTTATATTGGTTTTTTTAAAATTGTTCCACGTGGAACATTAATTAAACAATGTAATGATTCGTAAAAATAACTGTAATGCTATGTTTGTTAAGAATAAGCATTTTAAACAAGACTATCTAAACAAAAACAAAAAATGTTCCACGTGGAACATTATTAAACTTTATTATACTTTTTATATATTTTAATGTTCCACGTGGAACATTAAAATATAATACTAGCGTCCTAAAAATATCAAAAGAACATTAATATCAGAAGGAGAAACTCCTGGTATCCTTGCAGCCTGAGCTATTGTTTTTGGTTTAATTTTTCCAAGTTTCTGTTTGCCCTCATTAGAAATAGAATTTATTTTAGAATAGTCTAAGGTTTCAGGAATTTTTAAATTTTCTAGTCTTGATATTTTATCAGCAACCAATCGTTCTCTTTCAATATATCCATCATATTTCATTTCTATTTCGGAACACTCAATTATATTTTCCTTATCAACGGTTAATGAATCTAAATGATTTTTTAGTTTTTCAGAACACTCTACTAAGTCGTAAATAGTAACCTGAGGACGTAAAATTAAATTGTATAAAAATACAGTTTGAGTAACTGCAGCTGTTCCCAATTCGTGTAATCTATTATTTACATCTTCAGGTTTTACTTTGGTAGTTTTAAAGAAATTAATAAGTTTATCTATTTCCTTTCTTTTATACTTCAAATGAATTAGTCTGTTTTCTTTAGCCAAGCCTAAATTATATGATAATTCTGTTAAACGGAAGTCTGCATTATCTTGTCTTAAAAGAATGCGGTATTCAGCTCTTGAGGTAAACATTCGATAAGGCTCGTCAACACCTTTAGTAACTAAATCGTCGATTAAAACGCCAATATAACATTGGTCGCGTTTAAAAACTAGCTCAGATTTGGAATTAAGTTTTAAATGTGCATTAATTCCAGCCATTATTCCCTGAGCTGCGGCTTCTTCGTAACCCGTAGTTCCGTTAACCTGACCTGCAAAATATAAATTAGCAATAACTTTAGATTCTAAAGTAGGATTAAGTTGTGTTGGCGGAAAATAATCATATTCTATTGCATAAGCAGGACGGAATATTTTTACATTTTCAAAACCTTCAATTTTTTTTATAGCTTCTAATTGTACATCTAAAGGAAGTGATGAAGAAAATCCGTTAAGATAATATTCAATTGTATCCAATCCTTCGGGTTCTAGAAAAAGCTGATGAGAGTTTTTTGATGAAAATGTAATTATTTTATCTTCGATACTTGGACAGTATTTAGGTCCAACACCTTTTATAGTTCCATTGAAAAGTGGAGAGAACTTAAAACCTTGTTCTAAAGTTTTGTGAACATCAATATTCGTATAAGCTAAAAAACAACTTCGCTGAGGTAACATTTCGAAATCATGTGGAAGAAAAGAAAATCCACGAATATCATCATCGCCTTTCTGTTCTACTAATTTTGAGAAATCAATAGTACGAGCATCTAAACGTGGTGGCGTTCCGGTTTTCATTTTAAGGGATTGAATTCCGAGTGAATTTATTTGTTCGGTTAAACCGAAAGAAGACTTCTCTCCTACCCGACCACCAGTTTGAGTTTTGCTTCCAACATACATCATTCCGCTTAAAAAAGTTCCTGCAGTAATAATTATCGAATTTGCTTGAAATTCGATTCCCCATGAAGTTTTTACTCCCAGAACAGTATTATTTTCGACAATTAAACTTTCGACAGAGTCTTGCCAGAATGAAACATTTTCAGTTTGTTCCAACATTTCACGCCATAAAATAGAAAACTTAACCCTGTCAGATTGTGCTCTAGGACTCCACATTGCCGGACCCTTTGATTTATTCAACATACGGAACTGTATCATTGTTTTGTCTGTAATAATTCCTGAATAGCCTCCAAGTGCATCAATTTCACGTATTATCTGACCTTTTGCTATACCTCCCATTGCTGGATTACAAGACATTTGAGCAATTTTATTCATATCCATTGTAATTAGCAAAACTTTTGAACCTAAGTTTGCTGCTGCTGCTGCTGCCTCGCATCCGGCATGACCGGCTCCTATTACTATTATATCGTATTTTGTTTGCACCTTTTAAAGTTTGAAATGTTATGAATTTTGAATTATAAATTATGAGTTATAAATTATGAATTATGAATTATGAATTATGAATCAATGTCGTTTAGTTAAGAAAAAAGAAACAAACTGTCATTTCTTGAAATCTCTTTCATGCATATTCTGATTTTGGAAAATGTTAATTTATTGTACAATACTTTTGCATTTTAGATTTACTTTTTATAACTTAACTGCTTACATCAAAGAGTTCCCAAGGGATGACAGCTTGGAAAACCTTAACTAAACGACATTGAATTATGAATTATGAATTAATAACATAAAATTTATTTAATAATTTAAGGTTTTTATTTTCCTGATATTTCATTAATTTATTTTCAGTTTTTGATTTGTCTTTATATCCACATAAGTGTAATACACCATGAACCAAAACGCGGTTTAATTCATTATTAAAAGTATTATTAAATTTTTTAGCATTAAATTTAATTCTGTCAATGCTTATATATAAGTCGCCTGAAATATAATCATCGGAAGAATAATCGAAAGTAATTATGTCGGTAAGTGTATTGTGATTAAGATAATTTATATTTAAATCTAATAAATAATTATCAGAACAAAAAATAATATTAATATCACCGATAGTTAAAAATTTAGACAGAACAGTATTTGAAAGCCATTGTTTTGCTTTTCTTTCAGTTTTAAAACTGAAGCATTTTTTTAAAGAAATAAAATTAAATGACATTAAATATCAAGTTTAAATTTCATTTCTATTTGTGTACCATTATTCAAAAATTTAACTTCATCTGCTAAATTTTTAATCAAAAAAATTCCACGTCCATTAAGTTTTTCAATATTTTCGGAACTAGTAGGGTCAGGTAAAACATTATAATTAAAACCAAGACCTTCGTCTTTTACATTCAAAACCAAATTATGCTTATCACATTTATAGGATATTTCAACTTGTTTAGAAGCATCAAGTTTATTTCCGTGCACAACTGCATTATTAACAGCTTCTGTTAAGGAAATAAGAATATTTCCGTATAAATCGTTACTTATTTTATGTTTAGTAGATATTAAATCGACCAACTGTTCGGCTAATGAAATATTTTTGAGTTCAGATGTAAATTTTACATAAGACATAATCTGAAATTTTAAATAAATAAAAGTATATTATTTTATTTTACAAACCATTAATATATAATTCGTATTTAGATTTGTAATAATTTTTAAGTTTAATTGAATTACGTTGTAAATATTCGTTAATTGAATTTTTTTCTTTTGTGTCGTTGAAAAAATCTTCAGGTCTGACATTCTGAATTTCAACAGCTTCTTTGGCTTCTCGTTTTTCTTCAAGCTCACGTTCGTTTTCTGAATTTTCAGCTTCAAGTAATCTTGTTAAAATTTCTTTTTGGCGTATTAAAGTTTCAGGAGTAATAGTATTATTTATAATATCTTTCTTAATTTCGTCAGAAGCTTCATTTATTTCGTTAAGTTGTTGCATTCCTTCAGGACTAATTGTTGAACCGTTCATTAAATCCTGCAACATTTTTTCGAACATTTCCTGCTCGGCAAGCATTTTAGCAAGCTGCTGATTCATGTCTCCACCTTCCTTACTCCCACCGTTTTCTTTTAATTGTTCCAACATTTTTTCGAGTTGTTTTTGCAGACTTTGTTGTTGTCCTTTTAAATCACCCATTGAAGGATTTCCTGGTTTCTTATTTTTAGAAGAACTACTACCAGAACCTTCTCCTTGCTGCTGTTGCTGCATTTGCTGTAAAACTTCCTCTAAAAGAAGAGCTAAATCATTTGTATAAGTCATAACTAATTGTTGTTTAATAGCAGCGGTAGCACTTTTTTTGGTAGATAGATTATCATCAATAAGAGAAAGATTTTGATTAATATCGCTTAATGCTGTAATTACAGGTGTACCAATTTGCGGAACTCGTTTTGCTAAAGCATCAAGCGAATCGTTAATAATTTCGAAATCAGCTTTTATATTTTTCTGAGTTAAAATAACATCATTAAAAGAAGGATCGTTAACGTAAGCCGTTTTTGTTAAAGAAATTAAATCTTCCTGAGCAAAAGAAAAATTAATTAAATTAGATAATAACTGTTTTAAATCTTCTTCATTTTCAGAAGCCTGCTCTGCCTGATTTCCTTCCATCATACTCTGCATCTGTTCTGCCATTTGCTTCATTTTATCTGAAGCATTCTGTTGTGATTTAGAAGATTTACGTCTATTTTCAGAATCAAGACTTTCCTCTGAAGATTTCATTTCCTCTGATATTTCAGATTCTTCGGTTGCAAAACTGTCTAATTTCATTTCCTTTTCCAAATCTTGATTTAATTCCTGAGCTTCTTTATATTCTTCCATTGCTTTATCAAACTCTTCGGCAATATCCTGATTTTCTTTTTTTAAATCTTCAAAAGAACTTTCCTTGTCGAGAGTTTCTTCTGAAAGTTCATCTAATTTCTCAGCTAAATTGTTTAATTCCTCAATTGTGTTATTAACCTTTTCTTCGACCTGAAATTTCTTCAAAAGTTCTAAATCTCTATCCAGATTTTTAGAAACATCGTCATAAGACATCTCAAGTTTATCGGTAAGTTCTTTTAAAAGGTCTTTATCAAATTTATCCTGCAATTCTTTAATTTGTTCAAGTAAATCTTTAATATCATCATTCATTATTTGATTAAGAAGGTCTTGCATCATTTGTTGTTTTTCGAGTAATTTCTTCTGCTGCTCTGTAAAAGAATTTAAATTGTTATTTTTTTCAGAATTTTTCTGCATCATTTCTTTCAACAATTCATCAAGTGTTTTTTGTTTATTTAATAATTCGTCCATAAAATTCTGCTGTTCCCAATCGGTCATATCTTCAGAAAGTGATTTTTTCTGAAACTTATTAATATCAGATTGAATTTCGGAAACAAGTTTATTAGCTTTAGTCATATTATCTGTAACAGTCTGATTTAAACTGTCTGTTTTTTCAGTTAATTCATCAAAAGTTAAGAAATTGAACTGGAAAGAACGTGATTTTGTAGATTTTGCACCAAAAACTTTATCGTTATCAGAAATTTCAAAAAAATATTTTATATTGTTGTTATCAATATTTATATCGTTAAAATCAATATAATAATAAAATTCCTGAACAAGTTGATTATATGTTATATCAACAGCAATTTTTTTGTAATCAGAAATTTCCACATTGTTATCATCAATAAAAGCATAATTAAAACTAAGGTTTGTAAAACCGTAATCATCATTAATATAGCCTCTGAAATAATACAAAGATAAATTAGTAGTGTCAACCATTTTATCGACAGTTATTTCAGGATAAAAATCGGGAATTATAGTGATGTTAAAATTTAAAACTTGTTCGTTGATAAAATTTTGATTTGAAGCAAGAATTTTATATCCAACAGATTGATTTATTTGTTTTGAGAAAGTAAAAGTTTTATTTGAGATTTTACTGTTAAACTTTAACGAATCGTTAAAAAGGAGATATAAACTGTCGATATTCAAAATGTTAAAATCCCATTTTAAAGTTGTTCCAACAGGAATTGTTAAATCTCCAACATTTTGAAAAATTTTAGATTCTTCCCCTGTATATATTGGTGGAATAGAAGTAATTAAAAAATCAAGAATTACAGGTGGCGAGAGTACGTTGATTGTAAATTCAGAAGATTTAAAATTATCAGCTTGAAATATAAAATCAATTTGATTGTTAACATTCTTAATGTCATAAGTAAATAAATTTTTATTGGAACCTTCTTGACTCATTAAAAAAGAAGAGTTTGCAAAATCAATATAAATTTCAGATGGAACATATTTACCTGAAATTTCGAGTTTTAAAGTTATGTCGTTTCCTTTACGGATATCTAAACTATCATTTAATAAAATGAAATTAAAAGGAGCTTCGGGTTGAAATTGAGTAGAATAGTTAACAAATCTATTAGTTCCGTCAAACAAAATAGTTGGTTTGAAAATTATAAGATACAAAAAAATTATAAAAGGTATGAAAAAATATTTAAGATATCTAAGATTTTGTTTTAAATTGATAACTTCTTTAAAATCAAAAAATTTAATTTGTTGTATTTTTTGGTCAACACTTGCCAAAACTAATAAATTATCTGTATTAGAACTAGCTAATTCTAAAATATTTAATAATTTATCTTTAATTTCGGAGTAATGTTTAGATATTATCTGAGAGGCATTTTGATGTGAAATTATTTTTCCAATTCTAAAATACTTAAGCAACGGAAGAATTGTTAAATCAGCAATTACCACAAAAACAAAAAGTATAAAAATATAGAAAATAATTGTTTTTGTAGTTGCAGTATAATAATTGTAATACTCTAAAATAGAAAGTAATAGAAATACAAAACTTATAATGGTGATAGAAATAAGTAAACCTTTCAAAATTAAGTTTGTATAATATTTTCTGATAAAAGAATCTATTTTTTGTAATAATGTTTTATAGTTGTTTGTCATAATAAATTTACTTTTTAATCCAATCTTCAGGATTTTGTTTAACTGTTAAATACCAAATTTGAAAATTTAAAACTGCCAGTTCATCATTGTCGTCTGAAATAGAACCAATAATTTGATTTTCGGACACTTTCTGATTTACAATAACGTCTAAATCGACAAGATTTGTATAAACAGTAAAATATTCGCCATGTTTTATCAAAACAGCTCTATTTGAACCCGGTATAGAAATAACTTGCGAAACAATACCATCAAAAACTGCATGAACATTGTAATCATCAGACGGAATTATATCTATACCATCGTTTTTAACTTTAATCTGTTCCAAAACCGGATGTTTATATTCGCCAAATTCTTTTATAATAATTCCGTTTTCCAAAGGTAACGAAAAATTTCCTTTTGCATTTTCAAAATTCTGGTTTTTAACTAAATCTTCACTTGCAACACTTTTAATATTTCCACTTAAAAACGATAAAATTTCTTTATATAATTCTTCCTTATACAATAATTCGTTACGTAATTCGGTATCTTTTTGTTGCAATTCAGTAAGTGTATTTGATTGCAAATTTAAGTCAGCTTCGAGTACAGTTTTTTGATTATTAATCTTTTCGATAACAGTTGATTTTAAGTCAGAATATTCGTTAAGAATTAAAGCCTGATTTGCAAGTTCAGATTTAATAAAATTTATGGCATCAATAGTTTTTTTACGATATTGTGCTATAAGTTTAAGATATTTAAGACGATAAAAAATTTTACCAACATCTTCGGCAGAAAAAACAAAAGTAAAACTGTTAAATTTATATCTGTTTAAAAAAGCAAAATAAATAAGTTTTTCGTAAATACTTTTAGAAGTAGTAAGTTCAATATCAAGCTTTTTAGTAGTATTATTAATAGCTAAAATCTGAGTATTTATTTCTTTTAATTCAGCTTTCAAATTAACAATATATTTTTGTCGTTTACTAATACTTAAATTAGTAAGATTAATTTTATTAACTGAATAAGAATCAGAGTTTGAATATTTGTCTAATATAGTATAAATTCTTTCTAATTCCTCTGTTTCCTGAGAAAAAGAAAAAAATGATGAAAATATTAATAATGTAATAAACAAATATTTAGAACCAAATTCTAACATAATTATCAGGTATTTCGGAATTAAATTTCAAATCTTTATTATAAAGAATTTTGCTTATATTAAAATTAGCTGTGTATTTTAGTTTATCGTTTGTCAAATTTATACTAATTTTTGAAGGTAAAAAAGAATCAGAAATCATTATAAAATCGGAATATTTAATATTTAGTATATTATCAGTATTTATTTGTTGTATTACAATATTTTGGATATAAAAATTTTCATTATTAATATAAGTTTTCTGATTATATGTAATCAAATCGTTAGAATATAACTGATTTATTATAAACAAACTATCTTCAGAAGTAAAATCAACATTTTTAAAGTTTATCAAATTGGCAGAATAATAAAATAAATTATTTGTAAGAATATTTTGCAAAATATTATAATTCAGAAAAATATTATGTTTTATAAGTAAATATTCATAATCGTCTGAAAAAAACTGATTTTGAATTTTATTTAAAACAATGATACTATCTTTTGTAAATAAGGCTCTTCCAACTTCAAATCCAACAGGTGAAATAGAAATTAAAATTGCCGAATCTTGACGGATTTTTAAATTTCCACCAAATTTTAAATTTTGCTCGCCATTTAAAATTTCAGCATCAAATTTATAGTATAATGAATTATATTCTAAATAATTATTTACAACACTATCAATTAATTGTTCCTGCGAAATTTTAATGTTTCTGGTTAAATCAGATTTTTTTAAAATATTGCATGATAGAACTGTAAATAATAAAAATATCAAAAAATATTTTTTTTCCATTATTGTAATTTACTTAAATACAGATTAAACTGAGATAAAAGTTCTTTATTGTCGATAATTAAATTTTTACCGGTTGTTAAATAGTTTTTAGCCTTTTTTGTATCATTTAAATTATAAGCCGAAATACCTGTATATAAGTATAATTCAGGTTTATTTGGGTAAATATCAATATTCTTAACACTAAAAGATAACAAATCTGAGAATAACAAATTATCTAAATAAATATTTGCAATTAAATTAATTAATGAAAAATCAGTAATATTTTTATTTTCAATATCTTTTAAAGCAATAATAATTTCAGAAGTTTTGTTTTGACTATTTAAAAGTGTTAAATAACTTAATATTAAAGATTCATCATTAGGGTAATATAAAAATAATGATTTATAGATATTTGACAGTTCTGTTTCTGACAAACAATTTAAATTATTTTTTAAATAAAGATTTAACAATTCCTGTTTAATTTCTTTGGAAATATAACCAGAATTAAAACCATTTTGCATACTATAAATTAAATTATCACAATTAGCCTTTAATACAGATAAATAGGCATTAAAAAAATAATATTCATCTGAATTTTTATCTAATTTATCAAGTTCAATTGAAGCATTCTCTGTAAAATTATTTTTCAAATCAAAATATATTAAATCAATTTTAAAATCAATTAAATTAGGATAATTTAAAATTAACTTATTTAAAGTTAGTTGTTCTTCGTTCAATAAATTTAATTTTTTCTGTAAAAATAACTTTTTATGCAGAAATAAAGAATCTTCAAATTGTAAATCGTAAAAGTTCAAAATATCAAGAGAATATTGATATTTAGTAATTTCTGAATATTTTTGAGAAATATTATAAATCCAGACTGTATCATTATTTTTTTGCAACAATTCTTTATGTTTTGAAAATGCTTTATCTGTTTCATTATTTTTAATTAAAATATCAGCATAATTATCTAAATACCATAAATTATCAGGTGATAATTCCACTGATTTTTCAGAATAAAATAATGCTTGCTGCAAATCATTTTTGGAAACATAAATTTTTGATAATTGATAATAACTTGCTGCACTATTTGTATTTATTTCAATACATTTATTAAATAATTCAATGGCTTTAGAATTATTATCAAGTAATAAATTATGATTAGCTTCTGAAAATGTGGCTAAAAATAATTCTTTATTCTGTTTATCAACTAAAGTTGTATCAACTTTTTTTCGAAAAACAAAACAGCCTGAAAAAATTAATAACGAGAATATTAAATAAATATATTTCAAAGTTTAATATTTTAAAAAAGAATAATCACTAATACTTAATTCGGCTTTTGAGCCAGATATATTTGCATAATTTCCTATCATTGAATTGCTAATAACAATATCAGAAATATTTGCATTATTGTAAACAATAGAGTTTTGAATTACAGAATTATCAACTGAAACATTATTTTCTAAAGAAACATAAGGTCCGACAATTGAATTATTTAATTTTACATTTTCACCAAAATAACAAGGTTCAATAATTATAGAATTAGTTATTTCAGCTTGATTTTTCTGAAATTTCAAAGATGAAATAATTTCTTTATTAGTAGATACAGTTGCATCTTTATTTCCACAATCAAGCCACTTATTAACTGTTTGAGATTTAAATTTGCAATTTTTGTTTTTCATATTCTCCAAAGCATCTGTCAATTGAAATTCACCTTTTACATTAATATTATTATCAAGCAAATATTTTAGTTCTTGTTTTAAAAATTCACTATCAGAAAAATAATAAATTCCAATAATTGCCTGATTAGAAACAAAATGTTTTGGTTTTTCAACAAAATCTGAAATATATCCATCATTAGAAAATTTTACAACACCAAACTGAGATGGATTTTCAACTTCTTTAGTCCAAATAATAGCGTCTTGTTCAATATCTAGTTTAAAATTAGCTTCAAATAAAGTATCAGCAAAAGCAACAATTGTATTACCTGATAATGAAGGTTCTGCACAATAAATTGCATGAGCTGTACCAAGCGGTTTATCCTGATAATAAATTTTTGGAATTGCACCTAAATTTTCAGCAATTTTACATAATTCGTTTTCAACATCTTTTCCAAAATCACCAATTACATAGGCAACTTCGTTAATTTTAGAATCAAAAACATTACATATATCTTCAACTAAACGTTTTACAATTGATTTTCCTGCAATTTTTAATAATGGTTTAGGTGTTGTTAAAGTATGTGGTCTCATTCGAGTTCCCATACCTGCCATTGGAATAATTATATTCATATTATATATATTTTTAGTATTATGGTTATTAGGTTTTAGGTTTTAGGTTATTAGGTTATTAGGTTTTAGGTTTTAGGTTTTAGGTTTTTAGGTAATTAGTTATAATGAATTAAGTATTTCGGCTAATATTTCATTTTTAATTAGATAAAAAGCTCTGTAGTAATAAGTAATTTGCAAAATTGTAATAAATATTTTTAATCATAATTATATGAATTTTACTTAAAAGCTAAAAAGCTAAATATAAAGAGACTTATGATCAAAATCCTAATATCCTAAAAAGCTAAAAACTTCAACCTAAAAACCTAACAACTAATACAACATAAATTATTTACCTGTGTGTCCAAAACCTCCATCGCCCCTTTGAGTATTTTCCAAGCTTTCAACCAATTTCCAGTTAACTGTTTCGTGTCTAGAAATAATCATCTGGCAAATTCTATCACCGCTGTTAATTGTAAATTCTTCGTTCGACAAATTTACTAAAATTACGCAAATTTCACCACGATAATCAGCATCAATAGTTCCGGGACTATTTAAAACAGTTATACCATGTTTTATAGCTAATCCACTTCGGGGACGAATCTGAGCTTCAAAGCCAACTGGTAATTCAATAAATAACCCTGTTGGAATTAACTTTCGTTCAAGAGTTTTGATAATAATTGGATTATCGATGTTAGCTTTCAAATCCATTCCGGCTGAAAAAATTGTACTATATTCAGGTAACGAATGTTTTGATTTATTGACTATTTTTATTTCCATTTTTTGATAAAATATTTTTAAAACCTATAATTAAAACTTTAACATTTTCGAAATATGCAATTATTCCAATAAAAAATAACAAAAATAAAGTATTCTGAATTAAATTTATATACAAATTTTCATTTTTGATAAATAAACTAACTATGTAAAGAACAATTGCAAACGAAATATATCCTAAAATTCTTTTTAAATCGTATTTAATTGGTAGATATTTATTTCCCCAGATGTAAGTAATAATCATCATTACAAAGTAGCAAGCAACATTAGCCCAAGCAGAACCAATATATCCAAAAATTGGTATTAAAATAATATTTAAAATAATTGATACTAAAGCACCTATCACAAAAATAATCATTCCTGAAGAAGTTTTATCTTTTAATTTATACCAAAAAGATAAATTATAAACAATACCAACAAATAAACGACCTAATAATAAAGGAAATACAACAGCAAGACCTTCAAAATAATCTTTTCCAATAAAATATTTTAAAACATCTAAATACAACATTACAAACAAAAGAATAAGACAACCTAAAATGACGAAATATTTCATAACATCAGCAAAAACTTTCTCGTAACCAGGTTGTTTTGCCTGAGAGAAATAAAATGGGTCTGCTGCAAATCTGAAAGTTTGAATAAAAAGCGTCATCAAAACGGCAATTTTAGCATTTGCACCATAAATTCCAATTTGGTATAAAATAAATTCGTGAGCATCAGTTATATTTTGAGGAACAATCAAACAAAATTTGAGAAGAATTCGGTCGAAAACATCATTTATAGAACCGGCTAAACCAGAAATTAGTAAAGGCATTGAATAAAGAAGCATTTTTTTAAGTAAATTTTTATCAAAATTAAATACTATTTTGAAAAAATCAGGAATAAAAAGTACTAGAGTTAAAACACTTGCAATTAAATTTGAAATAAAAATATAACCAACTCCAATTTCTGGATTATATAATGAATTTAAAAATTCAATATTAGAATTTTTGCAGACAAGTAAGAAAAATAAATTGAATCCAATATTTACTGAAATATTTATTATTCTATAAACTACAAATTTAAATGCTTTATTTTGTTGTCTTAGTTTTGCAAAAGGAATTGAAGAAATTGCATCAGCACCCAAAATAATAGCAAACCAAACAATATAATTTTTGTGATTTGAGTATCCTAAAACATCAGAAATAGGATTTAAAAACAATAATATCAAACCAATAAAAAGAACAGTTGTAGAAATTAATGAAATAATTGATGTACTGAAAACTGTATCAACTTTATATTCTTTCTGAGAAAATCGGAAAAAACCGGTTTCCATTCCGTAAGTTAGAATAATCTGTAAAAAAACCACATAAGTAAACAATTCTGTTACAACACCATATTCATTTGGAAGAAAGACATTTGTATATAAAGGAACAAGCAAAAAATTAAGCAATCTGCCAACAATACTACTTAAACCATAAACTGCTGTTTGTCCAGCTAATTTTTTTATAGGATTCATATTACTTTTTATCAAAAACTAATTCAGTTAAATTTGAATTAATATTTTCGGAAAATTTAAAATTATTATTTTCAAAAAATTTAATACTTTTTGTATTTGTTTGCAAATAAATTTTTTTTGAAGCATGAGTTAAATCATTAATTATAAATCTTATAAATACAGTTCCAAAACCTCTAGAACGATATTTATTTAAAACCCCAAATCTATCGATACAAAATTTATGAACATCAACAGAAACTCTTGCAACACCAACACAAATACTATTAAAATAAAGCAAGTAATGAATTGCTGTTAAATCATTACTGTCAAACTCAGAAAACTTATCACCTGCAAATTCATCAACAAAAATTTTAAATCTAAGTTCTGTTGCCAGTTTAAATAAATCTTTGTCGTAGTTAAAAGATTCTATTGATAAATTCATAAAATTTAAATTTAATTTACAAATTTAGAAAAATGAAAATAATTAACTTGATTTTAATAGAAAAATAGATTAAATTAATTTATTTTAACTGAAAATAAAAATAAGTATTAAAATATAAAAAAAATAATAATCCTTAATTTCAGATAATTATGATATAAAGGATAAAAAAAAAAATGTTTAATTTACATATTAAAATTATTTTATATATTTTTCGTTTTGAATTAAGCGATTAATTGTTCATAAAAACCTTGACTATGGCAAAAAAAATAATATTTATAATTCTTATACAAATTGTACTATTAAGAATTAACTTTATTGAAGCACAAACAACTACAGGATTTTGTGCAGGAATAAATTTTTCACAGTTAACAGGTTCACATACTTTTGATGAAAAAATTCCAAGGAAAGGACTTTATGGGGGAATATTTCTTGACATTACTGTTGCATTTGAATCGTCAATAGAAATTGGAGCTTTTTATTCACAACAAGGTGTGATTTACAGAAATGTTGATAATTTATACAGTATTAAAAAAACTTACACAGTTTACAGAAATCTGGATTACGTAATGGTTCCAATTAACTGGAAACAAATGTGGGGTGACGTTTATACAAAAATTGGAATGTATGGAGAATTTGATATAAATCCAACTTCTACTTGGAAAGAATCAATAGAAACGCAAACAAACAGAGTAGACTCAACTGGTGAATATTTTGGCTTTGTCAATAATTTAAAATTGTATGATATAGGAGTAAACTTTGGGATAGGACTAATGACCCCAATATCAGACCAGTTTGATTTATTTTTAGATGTTACTTACAGGATGGGATTTTTTCCAATAGAAAATACTTATATTCCGGAACAAATAAAGAAAAACAGAATATTTTGTATTAGTACAGGCATTATTTTAAGAGGAAAAGAAAATAGATATGCACCAAATAAGCGGAAATAATATTTTTCTAAAAGAATAAAATAAATTTTAAAATTAAAATATTAACAAATTTATTGGAAAAATGTTAATTTTAAAACATAAAAAAAAAATCAAAATTATATTTCTGATAATTATAGGATTAATTATAAATTCAGAAAAAATATTTTCGCAAAGTAACTACGGAATAACTGGAGGAATAAATTATTGTAAATTATTTGGAAATGAAGCTCCTGAGTATCAAAAACCCTTACTTCGATATAATACAGGAGCTTTTGCTGAATTTAAATGGGGCGATAAAGCTAACTTACAATTTGATATTAAATATGATTTAAAAGGTGGAATATTATGGGACTCAATAAAACACTTTATAAATGGTTATTACGAAGTTAAAGAAAAAAATGATTATTTAACATTTTCAATAACATATAAATACAATATAAAACAAAAAAATTCAAAAATATTTTTGCTTTATGGTGGTTCCGCAAGTTACCTTGCACTAACAGAAAGAACATTTTATGCAGAATCAGCTGGAGTTCCGGTAGATGCATCATTTTTATTTAGCTACCAGTATAAACCATATTCTCTTGATATTTATGTTGGCTGGGGAGTAGGTTTTAATTCAATTGATTTCGATTTGAAATACGTTTTAGGAATGACATCTGTTTATGGTGGAGAAAACGCAATAGTGGTCAGAAATAGTGTAATATCGGCAAATATGTATTATAAACTTGTCAAAAGAAAAAAGACATATTCATGGTGAAAAAAGTTAAAATAATATGTTTTCTAATATTTTCAATCCTAATATTTTCAATTTCAGGATATTCCCAATGTCCATTCTCGACAATTGGCACAGCAAAAACAGTTTCTAAAAATGAATTAAATTTAAGTTTATTTTATTTTTCGTTATACGGATTGACAAAAACTTTAGAAATAGAAGCTAAACCTTTAGAATTTGCAATTTTACCACATATCAACTTAAAAAAAACCTGGTATTATAAGAAATCTGAAAGAAATAAAAACTGGTTAAAAAGCAGAAATCTTATAATTGGAAGTTTACACGGAATAAACTATCCAACAATGACTTTAAAACTAGCACGAAATAAAGGTTTTAGAAACTTAATGCCAATTACTACTGATATTCCTAAAATACTTGCTTTTAGAAATGAAATTCTAATTTCTACAATATTAAAAAACAAGACATCTTGTGACCCATCTAACTTTCTATTAACTTTAAAGTTAGGAACAAAATTTGCTTTACAGAAAGGCGAAAATACACTTCCATATTTTGATAACCCATTTTTATTCAGAGAAACATCAATTTATCATAAAAAACTTTTATGGTATGTAGGACTTGGTTTAGACGGACATTTATATTCAAATGTAAATTTTTCAATAGACTTTGATTATAAATCAATTGGATTAAAAACAGATTACCGAGCTTTAGAACACAATTTTTTATTATACGGTCAAACAGGAAGCAGAGATAGAATAAGATTATCAATTGGATACAAGGTTTCATGGTCTAATTTTCCGAATAAAAAATTTGGTGTATTTCCTCTGTTTGACATAACTTACATATTTAAAACCAGCAAAGCAAATTCGCGAGATTTATTCGACCCGGGAGTATATAGTCCAAATGATGAAGATAGAGAACTTGAATAATTGAAATAAATATTTTGAAAATAAAAAGATTAATTTTAATAAATTGAATCTAAAATAAAATCAGCTACATGAGGTCTATAATGATAAATATCGTAATAATTTTCTTTAACTTTTGTTATTTCATTAATTCCTGAAAAATCGTAGATATTATCCTTTCCGAAAATTTCATCTAATTTTTGATAATCAGAACTATCCATTTTCTTTTGGTCGTATAAAGGACTAATTACAATTTTATAATTTGTAGAATATTTATCAAATATCTTTTTTATATCAGTTAAATATTTTATTTGAATTTCATTAATACATTCAGGATAAAATAATTGAACAGAATCATGTTCATAAAATTTTTGTCGAGAATAATATTTTTCGGGACTATTTTTTAAACTTTCGTCAAGATTTGAAATATAATAATTATTTGAATATTGAGATGAATGTTTATTATTTAAATCAATCTGTTTCATATAACTACGCCTTTTTCTGAATATTTTATAATCAAAAAATTCAAAGTAGAAATTTGCAGCCAAATACTCTTGAAAATAAAAATTATGAAATTCAAATTTAGATTTATCAGAATAAATATGATGTTTCATAAATAATCTGCTTGTTGAATCTGAAACATCTGTAAGTAAATCATATTCAATAACAAGCAGAACATTTTTAAGCCCCTCTCCCACTCTATCAATTAAATTAATTTTGCACCAGACACCATACAAATTATCTTTATATGCGTCAAAATGATATATATTTTTATCATCAATATATTTTCCCCAGCTATCAGTTGTCCAAGCCATTAATCTTGAACTACCAAAAATATAAGAAGTATAATTCTGGGAATCTTTATATTTAAAATATTTTTCAACACTCACAAAATCCCTATTTGGTTCAATGAAAAAATCAGCATAATAATCATCATAAGAATATAAAACTTTAAAAGGGTCGAAATAAAAATAAGATAAACATAACATAATAAATGGAATACAAAAAATTAAAATAATTTTTATAAATTTATTTATATCTTTTTGCATAACATTAAAATTTTGAAATTAAAACTGAAAATAAACAAAACTTTGACCTGAATTATAATTGAAAAAATAAAAGACAACAATTGCTAACACGTAATAAATTAACCATCTAACAATTCTAGGTAAATTTTCGATTTGCATAGCGTGTTCTTTTGTACGTTGAAACCATTCAGCAACAAACAGAACTAAAATCCAGATAAAACTAAAATTAAGTAAATCTGGAAAATCAAAGAAATTGGTTGTAAACATTCTTTCGAAATAATGTAAAGCATCAGAAAATGAAGCTGAACGGAAAAAAACAACAGTAAAATTTATTGACCAGAATGTTATAAATAATTGTAAAATTTCTTTTAAAGAAGGTAAAATTCTGTTTTGTGCAACAACTTCTGTTTCAGATTTCTTTTTAAAAATTATACTAGGAATAAAAAGCAATCCGTTAGTAAAACCCCAGAAAATATAATTCCAGTTTGCACCATGCCATAAACCACTGATTGTAAAAGTTATGACAATATTTCGGATTTGTTTAAATTTTGAGCAGCGACTACCTCCAAGCGGAATATATAAATAATCTCTAAACCAAGTAGATAATGAAATATGCCAACGTCTCCAATATTCAACAATTCCTCGAGAAAAATACGGAAAAGCAAAGTTTTTCATTAGTTTAAAACCAAATAAACGAGCAGTTCCAATAGCAATATCAGAATAACCAGAGAAATCGCAATATATTTGAAAAGCAAAAAATATTATTCCAAAAAATAAAGTTCCAGAATTATAGGTATCGTAATTATCAAAGATATCCTTTACATAAACAGCACAAGTATCGGCAATTACAATTTTTTTAAAAAGTCCCCAAAGCATTTGACGTAAACCATCTTTTGCTGACTGCAAATCAAAAGTTCGGTTTTTGAAAAACTGAGGTAATAAATTTACAGCTCTTTCAACCGGACCTGCAACCAATTGAGGAAAAAAACTTACAAATGCCATAAACGAAATAACATCTTTAGTAGCGGTTAGTTTTTTACGGTAAACATCAATAGTATAACTTAATATTTGAAAAGTATAAAAACTAATTCCTACAGGTAAAATAATATTTAAACTAGATTTATTTGCTTTAAATCCAAATAATTCTGAAAACTCAACAAAAGAATCTACAAAAAAATTGAAGTATTTGAAAAATCCGAGAATTGATAAATTCATGAAAATACTAATACCTAAAAGAAATTTACGCTTTTTATCAATATCAGTATTTGAAATTAAAATTCCAATAAAAAAATCTATTAAAGAACTAAAACACAGTAAAAAAAGAAAACGCCAATCCCACCAACCATAAAACAAATAACTTACTGAAAGTATAAAAAAATTCTGTACCTTTAAATTCTTATTCAATACTTTCCAGTAAAAAATAAAAACTAAAGGTAAAAAAATTAGATATTCAAAAGAATTGAAAAGCATCTAATAAATTAAATTTCAGATAATTAATAATATAAATATATATCTAAAAAAACTTATTAAACAATATTTAAAACAGTTTTACACAAATTAATTGCCTTCTCATCTCCTGTGTGTTTTCCCTTATTATCAGAAAGTTTAACAGTTTGAATCCAATCACTACCTTCTGGTTTAGCTTCTGTAAGTTTTATCACAATGTTTAAAGGCTTTGTACCAACATCGTTAGTAAAATTAGTGCCAATTCCAAAAGACATACCAATTTTTCCTCTACAAAAATGAGCAATTTCTTCAACTTTTTCAGGTTCTAAAGCATCTGAAAAAACAATTGTCTTTGTGAGCGGGTCAATTCTTAAACTTTTGTAATGGTCGATAGTTTTTTTAGCAAATTCAATTGGGTCACCAGAATCCTGTCTGATACCATCAAATAATTTAGCAAACTTAGTATCAAACGATTTGAAAAAAGATTCAGTAGTAAAAGTATCCGAAAGGGCAATACCTAAATCACCTCTGTAAACATTTACCCAGTTATCTAAACCGGCTCTGTTTGCAATTGTATATCCATATTTTGCAGCATGAAACATAAACCATTCATGTGCATGAGTACCAATAGGAGTCAAATTAAATAGGTGTGCAAAATGAACATTACTAGTTCCTATAAAAGAAGGTTTACCATAATTTACCAAAGCCTGTACTATTCTTTTATGATTTTGATAAGAAAATCTACGTCTAGTACCAAAATCGGCAACATTAACACCTAACATATTGTATTTTGTAGCTTTTTTACTTGCTAAATCAATAATTTTATTTTCAGGAAAAATGTCTGGCTTTGTCATAATAAAATATAATTCTGATATTAAAGCCATTAAAGGCACTTCCCATAAAATTGTTCTATACCAATAACCTTCAACAGAAACTTGTAATTCACCACCTTTTTGAATTACACCGACTTCGCTAGGGTCATAAGAATATCCTTCTAAAAAATCAAAATAAGTTGGTGGAAGATAGTAACATTTAGATTGGATAAACTTTTTTTCGTCTTTTGTAATTTTCAAATCCGACATTTTAAAAATATACTTTCGGAGTTCTTCTGCAAAACCTTCGGGGAATTTTGTGTTTCCACGATTAATAAAAGCATATTTAACTTTTGCATACGGAAAAAGATTTATTACCGCATTTTGCATCGAAAATTTATATAAATCATTATCTAATAAAGATTTAATCATTGTCATATCAAATATTATTAAATTTTAAAAATATAAAAATATTAAAAATTTGTTGAACATCAATATTTTTTTTTATTTTAAGGACTGAAAATTGAGTATAAATAACAATATAAATATTTAAAATAAAGATATATGAATTCATTTAAAACAATTTGCATAATTATTTTCACAATTTTATATTCTAACTTATTATTTTCACAAGGTGCTGCAAGTGGAAATGGTTTATATATCGCATCTGTTTCTAAAGAATCAGGAAATAATATTATAAATATTCACAAATTTATTACAAAAGATTATATTAAAAAACTAGAATTTGATTTGAAGAATACTGAAAAAATTGATTCTCTAGTATTTAATTACAACGGAAACTTACTATATGCAAAACAAGGAACAAGTTGTTATATATGGAATTTATGGACTGGAAAACAAATCTCAAAAATTTATTCGCCTACACAAATATTACTTGCAAATAACGATGAATTTTATTTGGTATTTAAAACTAATACAATAACAAAATATGATGCAACAACAGGTACTGAATTATTAAAATACGAAATACCATATAATCAAATAATTTCGGAAATAAAATTAAGTCCCAAAGACGACTTTATTGCTGGTAAAGCTGCAAATGAAAAAATATTTATCTGGGAAATAAATACAAAAGTTAATAAAGAACAATTTTCAGCTTTTGATATAGTTTTCAGTGAAGATGGAGATTTTTCAACAATTATCAGAAATTCAGAAGAATTATTGAAAACAATTGTATATGAACTTCCTGCGTGGGCTGCATCTAAAAGTTGCAGTAGCGAAAAATTGCTCGAAAATTTTCCGGTTGGAGGATTAGCACAAAACAAAGTTTCAATTTACAAGTCATCGTTAAGTAAAGGAGGTAAATATGTTGCAATATATACCGAAAAAAATAATGATGTTTCAATTTATATTTTTAATACTTATACAGGAAAATATGTTCTAACAGTTGACAACTCAGCAAACACTGCAAATAGTTTATATCCACAATACTGGACAAGTGAAACAACAATGGTTGCATCAGGAGCAAACATGATGGCAGGTGAATACGATATGCTTGTCGGTAGTCCAACAGCATTAGCACTTAAATTAGACCAGCTAACCGGAGAAACAGAGTTATCAATTGAAAATCAGAAAAATAATTTGATTTTTAGTCCAAATATGAAATATGTGGCATATCAAGGAACTAAAAATTTTTATATAAGAGCAAGTAGTATTCAGTCAGGAAAAATAACATTTGAAAATGCTGAATTTATTTGTTTTACACCAGATAACAAATATTTATTTATAAAAAAAGATAACGCAGTAAATGCAATTTTACTTACTGATGTTAACAAATCAATGCTTAATAATACAGTAATTAATGTTTTTCAATTTGATAAAGATTTAAGTTCAATAATTTCGGAAGATAATATTCTAACTGATGCATCAGCACCGTCAGGTTATGAATATTTGAAAATTGATGCCTTAGAAAATATTGATTTGATGGAAGAAGAAGATTTAAAAATACTTCTGAGGTCGATAAATATTGTTGATAATAAAATTGAATTAAAAGTAAATTTAGTTGATAAAGATGGAAAAGGATACAACGGAGCAGCAATTGAAAAATGGTTATATCTTTGGTGCAATCTTTTAGTTCAAAATCCGACAGGAATAGTTACACAAATAAATAATTTTGAAGTAGAAGAAACAGTTGATGCCAAATTACCTACAGCAGTTGCTTTAGTGTTAGACCACAGTGGCTCAATGGGAACTGCCCGAATAAATTCACTACAATACGGCGCTTTAAAATTGCTGAAAAACAAAAATGCAAAAGATGCATATATGTTAATAAAATATGACAACAGAATAAAAATTGAAGTTCCATTTAGTTTGAATTCAAGTGCATTTTCAACAAGTTTAGCAAATACCGGTGCAACAGGTTACGGCGGAGGAACTGCGTTAAATGACGCAACATATCTGGCTATTAAAAAGTTGTCAAAATTAGATAGTTATACTAAAAAAACAATAATTTTATTTACAGATGGATTTGAAAACGCATCAATGTATGAAAAAAGTGATATAATTAAATCTGCAATTGAAGGAAATATTGAAATTAACATTGTTGGCTTTGGTGAAGAAGTAAACGAAGAATATTTAAAATCAATTGCTTATAGTACTGGAGGTGGTTTTTATCACATTTATGAAACCGAAAATCTTAAAGATATATTTACAGATATTGACTACAAACGCCGTAACTTTTATTCAATAAAATTTGAAACAAAAGTAAAAGGAAATCACATTGCTCTTTTACAACTTTGTCAGAATAGTGAAAAACATGATTCATTGCTAGTTGGTTTCAATACAAATTATGAAAAAGATGATTATGACTTTTTATCGCCAATTGCCCCTATTGTTATGAAAGATTTGAAAAAAACTGAATTTGAAAAACTTATAATACCTTTAGATATTCTTCTGAAACCTGTTATATCAAAAGAAATAAATAATGAATTTGAAAAAATTGATTTTCCAAATATTTTATTTCAAACAAATTCTGCAACTATAATTAAAAGTGAAGAATCAGGAATTCAAGCAATTGTTGATTTTATGAATAAATATCCAAAACTTTATCTTGAAATTAATGGTCATACTGATAATTTAGGTGATGCAAACTGGAATTTACAACTTTCAAAATCCAGAGCCGAAGCTGCTAAAAATTTGATTGTTAATGGTGGAATTAAAGATTATAGAATTTCGACAAACGGTTACGGTCAAACTCAACCAATTACAACTAACGATACCGAAGAAGGCAGAACTCTAAACCGAAGAATTGAATTTAAAATATTAGAAAAATAAATACAAATTTGAACACTAAAGATTTTAATAAAAAAAGTAAAATGAAATAAAATTTATTTCATGAAAAAAGATTCAGCTTCAGTATGATTTTCAACTAAACTTTGATACTCTATATCTGTTAAATCGTTGTAAAACATTTTCATAGGATTAATTGGAGTTCCATTTTTATGAATTTCATAATGTACATGAACAACTGTTGAAATTCCGGTTGTACCCATTTTTGCAATTAAATCACCTCTGTTTACAGAATCTCCAATCGATACTAATGATTTATTTAAATGACCATAAACAGTTTCGTAACCATAACCATGATTGATTTTTATGTAATTTCCCAAACTTTCTTGAAATTTTACCGCTGTAACAATTCCATTTCCAGCGGCATATATATTAGTATTTTCTTCTGCACATAAATCAACTCCTTGATGCATACGATAAATATTTATAATAGGGTGCATTCGCATTCCAAAAGTACAAACAGCTGTAATATCCTTTAAATTAACAGGTCTGACTGAAGGTATACAAAGCATCATTTTATCTTTCTCCTTGATATTTTTTATAAGTTCGTCATAAGAAACAGATTGAATATAAATTTGTTTTGAAAGGATATCAACTTTTTTGCTAAAACTTATTAATAAATCAGAATTTTCAAATCCTTTAAGGCTTTTATATTTTTCGATACCTCCATAACCTGCTTGTCTAATTGAACTTGGAATAGAATCCATTTCAAAGAAGGGACGGTAAATGTTATTATCATTATCAGCTATTATCAGAATATCTAATTTTAATGCTTCTATTTTTTTATCTAATAATGAATATTTTGTTAAAAGACTGTCGGTTTTGGTTTGTAATATTTTTTCAAACGGAGAATCAATTGTTTGAAGTAAAATAAATAAAAAAATAAATGATACAAAAAATGCAGGAATTATGGAAACTATAAAATTGTAAATTCGCTGCCAAAACGTTAGTTTTATTGGAACATAACTTAATGTTTCTGTATCGAATTTATATTTAATTTTTCTTAAAAACATAACAACTAACTTACGATAAATCTTTTACAAATTTAGGTAGAAATTTGTATAAAACAAATTTTTGAGCAATAATTTTATATTAGGTTAATTTAAAGCAAATTAGAATAGAGTTGGTTCGTTAGAAAAGTTATTAAAATTGATTTTGCCTAAATGTTTGTAAGCTAAATCAGTTACTTCTCTGCCTCGAGGTGTTCTTTTTATAAAACCTTGCATTATTAAAAAAGGCTCATAAACTTCTTCGATAGTGCCTCCCTCCTCGCCCACTGCTGTTGCTATTGTACTTATTCCCACAGGTCCTCCCTTAAATTTATCAATTATTGTCATTAGAATTTTGTTATCCATTTCATCAAGACCTAATTTGTCAATATTTAAGGCATCAAGAGCATAGTTAGTTATATGTAAATCAATGTTTCCTGTACCTTTAACCTGAGCAAAATCACGAACTCTTCTTAACAAAGCATTTGCAATACGTGGAGTTCCACGACTTCTTCCTGCAATCTCAACGGCAGCTTCAGTAACAATATCAACATTTAAAATTTTTGACGATCGTTTTATAATTCCTGTTAAAATATTAATATCGTAATACTCAAGTAGCGATTTTATACCAAATCTTGCTCGCAACGGACTAGTTAACAAACCAGCACGAGTTGTTGCACCAATTAATGTAAACGGATTTAATGCAATTTGAATTGAACGTGCTGAGGGACCTTTGTCAATCATTATATCAATTTTGAAGTCTTCCATTGCAGAGTACAAATATTCTTCGACTACGGGGCTTAAACGATGTATTTCGTCTATAAACAGAACATCTTTTTCTTCCAGATTTGTTAAAAGTCCTGCAAGGTCTCCGGGTTTGTCGAGAACAGGTCCTGAAGTTGTCTTAATTCCAACACCAAGTTCGTTTGCAATAATATTGGACAAGGTTGTTTTTCCTAAACCGGGAGGTCCATGTAACAGAACATGGTCAAGTGCTTCTCCTCTCATTTTTGCTGCTGTAACAAATATTTCAAGGTTTTCAATAATCTTTTTTTGTCCTGTAAAATCATTGAAAGTTAAAGGACGTAATTGTTGTTCAAGTTCTTTATCGGTTTCTTGTAAAATTTTATTTCTTTTATTTTTTTCCATTATAAATTATTCAATATTAATGCCGTCAACTTTTTCAATTTGACCTTGATTGTAAGTAAAAGTTGTAATTACATATCCACTTGTGTCATAAGTTTTCCATGTTTTATTTCGTTTACCCATAGTATATTCGCCTTCCTCATAAATTTTTCCATCAGGATAATAAAATTGAAATTTCTCATGTTCAACATCTTGAACAAATCTTCCTGTTTCTTTTAAAATCATTGAAGGGTAGTAGTAAAAATTCCAGATACCTTCTTTTTGGTTAAATTTATATTCGCCTGTCCAGTATTCATCTCCAATTTTATAAGTCCAAACTCCTTGTTTTTGACCGCTATAAAAATTACCTTTCACAATTGTGTCGCCGTTTTCGGATAATTCAAACATTTCACCGTCTTCTAAACCTGAGGTAAAATACTCTTGTCTAATTATTTTCCCTGATTCGTAATACCATATCCATTCTCCATGAGGCAAATTATTGACATAAATTCCAGCCTGCTGTTTATTTCCATTTTCATAAAAATATTTCCATACACCAGATTTTTTGTTATTTTTGTATTCACCAGTTGAAGCTACCTGACCATTAGGATAATAATAAATCCATTTTCCTGTTTTAATTCCTTCTTCGTTTTCAATTCCATCAGACAATTTAATTCCTAGTTCATCATAAGTAACAGAATTTTTAATAGTTCCATCTTCATTATATTCTCTGTGAATACCTATTGGAATATTTTTTTCTGTAAAACTTCCTGAATCTTTAATTTTTCCAGAATCGTAATATTGAGTTTTAATTTCGGCTTTTGCTTCATTAGTTACAGTATCAGTGCTGACTACAACAAGTTCGCCATTTAAATATCTTTCAGATTTTGTTATTTTACCTTCTTTAGAATATTCTTTCAAATACCCATCAATAACGCCATGTTCGTAAGTTATTTCAGATTTTACAGAACCCGATTCGTAAAATTCTTTCCAAGTTCCATTTTTTAATCCTGCATTGTCATATCTGTTAATTCTTTCTCTATCAACTATATTTCCATATCGATATTCAAAAATTGAAATTAAAATTCCATCTTCTGAATATTCGTAAGCATCACCCTGTTTTGCACCATCTTTATAATTAATTTCAAAATTTACATTTCCCGTGGGATAAAAATAATATGATACTCCTTGCTGAATATCATTTAAATACATTTCTTTTGAAAGTAAAGTATCATTTGAATATTTGAAATAATAGCCATTTTTTTTTCCATAAAGATAATTTATTGATTCGGTTTTTAAACCTTTATCGTTATAAAAAATCCAGATACTGTCTAGTAAAAAATTCTGGCGATTACCCTCAGACTTCATAACACCTGAAGGATAATAGGTTTTCCAGTAACCATCAGGTTTACCATCACGCAAGTTACCTTCACTTGAAATATTTCCATCAGGATAACGAAAAACATTATAGCCATTTGGATTAACTTCACCCAACTGAGCAAAAGAATAGCTGTAAAGGAACACGAAAAAAAGAAGAAATATAGTTTTAAATTTCATATTTTAAGTATATTATAAACCTAATTGTTTTGAAATATCCATCATTTTTTTTATTGATTTATATGATTTTTCGATAAGAGTATCACTTAATAAAATTTCGGGTTTTTCATCTTTCAATGAATTATAAAGTTTTTCCATCGTATTTAATTTCATATACATACAATCGTTACAAGCACATGTAGAATCTTCTGGTGGTGCAGCAATATAAACTTTGTCGGGATTTGCTTTTTTCATTTGGTGCAATATTCCGGATTCCGTAGCAACAATAAATTTATCAAAACCCGATTTTATTGTATATTTGAGTAAAGCAGAGGTAGAACCAACAAAATCAGAGACTAGTAGAACCTCATTTGGACATTCAGGATGAGCAATAATTTTTGCATCTGGATTCTCATTTTTCAGTTCTAAAATCCGCGAAAGCGAAAAATCTTTATGAACATGACAAGCACCATTCCACAATTTCATTTTCCTACCTGTTTGGTTATTTATGTAATTTCCAAGATTTTTATCAGGTCCAAAAATAATTTTCTGTTCAAGAGGTAAACTATCAACTATTTCTTTAGCGTTTGATGAAGTGCAAATTATATCACTTAATGCTTTTATCTCAGCTGTCGTATTTACATAAGATATAACAAGATAATCAGGATTTTCGTTGACAAATTTTTCGAAATCTAAAGTAGGACAAGAATCTGCAAGCGAACAACCGGCTTCTAAATCCGGCAAAATAACTTTTTTTGAAGGATTCAGAATTTTTGCTGTTTCAGCCATAAAATGTACACCTGCAAAGACAATTATATCAGCTTTAGTTTTTTCTGCTTCCTGCGAAAGAGCCAAACTATCGCCAACAAAATCGGCAATATCCTGAATTTCACCATCGACGTAGTAATGAGCTAATATAATTGCATTTTTTTCGTTCTTGAGTTTTAAAATCTCCTCTGCAAAATTTTTCTTTTCCATATATATTATAATATATTTTAAATTTAAATAATATGATGATAATAATAGGGTGTTGATAAGTTGATAACTTTTATAAAAAATTTTATCAAAAACAAATTAACAACAAAGTTAATAGTTTTTCAACAAAAAATTTAAATACAGTATTATAAAAATCAAATCATTTTACACTTTATTAACAATTGTTGATAAATCTAAATATTCTTTGAAAAATGCTATTAACACATGAAGTTATTAGAAAAAATTGTTAATTATTTTTCAAAACTATTCATAAAATTTATTTTAAAGTTAAAATTTCACGAATTTATTCAAAAAAAAGGAAAAAGGTTAATAACTCTCGTTTTTATTAACACCGAAAATTTGTTTATTGTTAATAATTATACTTATTTTTAAAGTTCAATTTTTCAATCAAATATCAATTTATATTGTTTAACTTGATGTTCTTAAAAAATTGTTTTATCTAAAAATCAAAATATTAACAGTTGTTAATTAAAAATAATTATATGATTATGAACATAGCATTGGCAGCCGACCACGCCGGTTTTGTTTTAAAAGACAAAATTAAAGATTATTTGTTAAAAAATAATTTTGAAGTAATAGATTTTGGTACATTTTCAGAAAAAAGTGTTGATTATCCAGATTTTGCACATCCATTAGCAATTTCTGTTGAAAAAAAAGAATGTGATTTTGGAATCTCAATCTGCGGAAGTGGAAATGGAATAAATATGACCGCAAATAAGCATCAAGGCATTCGTTCTGCATTATGTTGGAATGTTGAAATAGCCAAACTTGCACGTTTACATAACGATGCTAATGTTTGTTCGCTTCCGGCACGTTTTATTTCAGACGAAATAGCAATAAGTATAATCATAACTTTTTTAAATACTGAATTTGAAGGTGGAAGACATTTGCTAAGAATTGAAAAAATGCCTGTAAATTAGTTATTTGTAGATTTTTAATTTTTAATTTGATAATAAGTGAAATGCAAACTTTTCTAAGAAATTTGTGTTTCATTTTTGTCAAAATATTTAAAAATTATTGATAGATATTTTACAAAATAATTCTATCGGTAACTTTTGCTAACTCAACTTTAATTTGATTAAGAAGCATATTTTGTACAACCAGTTCTGTTAAATCTTGACTTTCTACACTCGATATATTCTTAATCTGATTATTATTTTCGTCTAAAGCCATTTGTATAATTTTAAGTTTGTAAGTTGTTAATGACTTAAGAACATCTTTCTTAAAAGTCATTTCCGGGGTTTCTATAATACTTCCTTTTTTCGACCAGATTGTACTTGGAATATAACCTGGACTTACAATGTTGGCAGCTAGTGTACTGATTTTTTCATCTGGGTGATTTATAAATGTAATAAAATCAATTTTTGAAAAATGCATTAAATTTTTTTGGCATTCTTCGAATATTTGTCTGTAAATTAAGTTTTTAAATTCTGAATCATCGTTTTTAATTTCACGAACAATAAATTCAGCAACCGAAATATTTACAGTTTCATTATTTTCATTTACAATAGTTTCAAAAATTTCATTTCCATAATTTAATAATAGTTTAATTATTTCTTCTTCCTCATTATCTGAATAAATTTTATCGACAAATGCAGGAATTTGAGCGTATTGAGTTTTCTGAAATTGTTCTTTTTTAGCATATTCAGTATAACCAGTTTTGTTATAAAGTTTTTTTCTAATTTCGCCATGAATTGTTTCTTCGCCAATAGCAAATATTTTTGCAGCTTCTTTAACATATTCTGAACGCAAAAAAGTATCTGGTATTAAAGAAATTGAATTAACAATTTCTGAAATAATTCCTGCTCGTTTTATTGGGTCACTGTCTGCATCTAGCGACAACAATTTCATTTTAAAATTCAGAAAATCAATTTCATTTTCTTTAATATAACTAATTAGCTCCGAAGTCGATTTATTTTTTGAAAAAGAATCGGGGTCTTCATTTTCGGGTAACGGTACAACCCTGACTTTTAAACCTTCCTGAAGTACTTTGTCAATTCCACGTAATGAAGCTTTTATCCCAGCCGCATCTCCATCATATATTATCGTTAGATTGTCGGTAAAACGCTTCACAAGCCTTATTTGTTCTTCAGTCAGTGATGTACCCGATGAGGCAACAACATTTTCAATTCCAGCTTGATGCATCGAAATTACATCAGTATAACCTTCAACCATAAAGCATTTATCGTGCTTTATAATTGAATTTTTTGCAAAAAAGACTCCGTATAATTCTTTACTTTTGTGATATATTTCTGATTCAGGTGAGTTTAAATATTTTGCGGTATCTTTATCTTTTTTTAAAATTCTTCCGCCAAAACCAATTACTCTACCCGAAATGCTATGTATAGGAAAAATTACTCTGCCCGAAAATCTGTCGAATTTGTAATTTTCTTTGACGATAGACAAACCAGTTTTTTCCAAAAAATCTAATTTATAACCTTGTTTTAGAGCTTCATCTGTAAAAGCAGTTTTATCTTCTAAACTGTATCCCAACTGAAATTTCTCAATTATTTCTTTACTAAAACCACGTTCTTTAAAATATGCTAATCCTATAGATTTTCCCTTAACATTATTGTGTAAAATATGTGTAAAATACTTTTGAGCGTAAGATGTTACTATTGAGAGACTATCTCGTTCCTGAAATTTTTCTTTTTCTTCATCTGTTTGTTCATTTTCAATAACATCAATGTGATATTTTTTTGCAAGATATTTTACAGCTTCTACAAAAGTAATTTTATCGTGTTTCATCACAAAATTCAAAGGCGAACCTGCTTCACCACAGCCAAAACATTTAAATATATTTTTGCCGGGTGAAACCATAAACGAAGGTGTTTTTTCATTATGGAAAGGACAATTTCCCTTATAATTTGTTCCTGATTTTTTTAGTGAAATATAATCGCCGACAACTTCAACAATATTAGCTGTATCAATTACTTTCTGAATTACATTCGGGTCAATCATTCGTGGTAAAATAGATAAAAAAGAAATTTAATTTTCAGTCAAAAATAAACTTTTTTTTGGAAAGAAAAAACTGATTATTATTTTAAATATGAGAATATGTTTTCTGAGATATTAACCTTTTTGATTTGCTTCCCCTACCCTATCTCATTTATCTACTCAACAATGTGTAACTTTAAATAAAACTAATTTGATACTCTAATTTTTTGATAAATTTAATTTTTTGAAAAAAAAACATATTTTTATTTATAAATGAAAAATTAAATTATATTTGTTGTTGATAAAATGTTTATAAAATCAATTTTAATATTACAAAATATATATATAAATAATTATAAAACTTCATTTTAAGGAGGAGAAAAAAATGGAAAATAACGAAATGAAAGCTCTTGGAATGATTGAAACAAGAGGATTTACTGCAATGGTCGAAGCATCTGATGCAATGGTAAAAGCAGCAAAAGTTGAACTAATTGGTTACGAAAAAATTGGTGGTGGTTTTGTAACTGCAATTGTTCGTGGTGATGTAGCCTCTGTAAGAGCTGCAGTTGATGCCGGTATTAAAGCAGCCGAAAAAGTTGGCGAACTTGTATCTTCACATGTAATCCCAAGACCACACGAAAATCTGGATAAAGTATTTCCTTTGAACTTTAAAAAATAATTATAAAACATTAAGAAATTATGAGCGATTCAAAATCACATATTGATTTAAGAACCTATATCTTTTTAGATTCGTTACAATTACAAATGGCTTCTTATTTATCTACTGTTTCAAGAGGTTATCTTCCGGTAGGTGGACAAGCAGCATGCATCATAGAAATAGCACCGGGTATTGAAATCAACACACTTACCGACATTGCCCTTAAAGCTACAAATGTAACACCCGGAATGCAGATTGTTGAAAGAGCTTATGGTATGTTAGAAGTTCATTCAAGTAATCAAGGAGATACACGAATGGCAGGAGAAGCTGTTCTAAGTGCAATTGGCAAAACAGAAGAAGACCGTATAAAACCAAGAATCCTTACTAGTCAGTTGATTAAAAACGTAGAAGACCACCATGCTCAGTTAATTAACAGAACCAGAATGGGTATGATGCTTTTAAGAGGTGATACTCTTTTTGTTCTTGAAGTTGAACCGGCAGGCTATGCATACTTTGCTGCAAATGAAGCCGAAAAAACATCTAAGATTAATATTATTGATGTTATGGGTTTTGGAAAATTCGGTAGAGTTTACATTGGAGGAGCAGAAGCTGAAGTTTTAGAATGTAAAAATGTTGTGGAAAAACGTTTAGCTGAAATTTCGGGACGGTCGTCTAAAGAAGATTATAAATAGGTTGTTAGGTATTAGTTTTTTAGGTATTTGCTTTTAGTTATTTGTCATTAGTTTTTATTAAATTGTTAATATTAACCTATAAAAAAACTAACTGATACAAAAAAAAGATATATAAATAGCATCTAAAGACTAAAAACTTAGAAGTAGAATATAATTAAAATTATAAAAAAATAAAAAATAATAAATTATGTCAGATTATATTTCAGAAGCATTAGGAATGATTGAAACACGCGGATTTACTGCAATGGTCGAAGCATCAGACGCAATGGTAAAAGCTGCTAAAGTTGAATTAGTTGGATACGAAAAAATTGGTGGCGGTTTTGTTACAGCCATAGTAAGAGGTGATGTTGCATCGGTAAGAGCAGCAGTTGATGCTGGTATAAAAGCAGCCGAAAAAGTTGGCGAAGTTGTTTCATATCACGTTATTCCACGACCACATCAGAATGTTGATACAGCTTTACCTTTAGGTATAAAAAAAGTCTAAATATCTAAAACCAAAATAAATGATTTTAGCAAAAGTTGTAGGAACTGTGGTTTCGACACATAAATCGGAAAGTATGGAAGGATTAAAACTTCTTCTTCTCGAGAAAATTGACCCAGTTACAATGAAAGGGAAAAACGATTTTGTAGTTTCTATAGACAGTGTTGGAGCAGGTACTGGCGAAATTGTATTTTATGTTACAGGTAGTAGTGCCAGATGTACAAAAGCAACCGAAGGAAAACCAACAGATTCAACTGTTATTGCTATAGTTGACTTTATTGAAAAAGATGGAAAATTTACTTTTGAAAAAAATAAACAATAGAGAAAAATGATTTTAGCAAAAGTTGTTGGAACTGTGGTAAGTTCAAAAGTCAATTCAGGAATTTCGGGTGGAAAATATTTACTTGTCGAAAGGTGTAATCAAAAAGCAGATGTAAAAAACGATTTTCTGGTTGCACTTGATTTAGTTGGAGCAGGTTACAACGAAGTGGTAATGATTTCGGAAAGTACATCAGCAAGAGAAACGACATTGACAAAAAACAAAGCTATAGACACAATTATTGTAGGTATAATTGACTTAATTGACGAAAACGATACTGTAGTTTATAAGAAATAAAATGGAAATGATTGTTCTGGGAGCTTTGGAATTTAGCAGTATAGCAATTGGAATCAAGTCGCTTGATGAAATGGTAAAAATTGCTCCTATTAAAATTATTGATGCACGAACCTTATGTCCGGGAAAATATTTGATTGTTTTTTCCGGAGATGTTGCGTCTGTAGAATATTCTTTTAAAAAAGGCTGCGAAATAGGAGAGAAGTTTATAATTGATAGATTGTATCTTCCTAAGGTTCATCAAAATGTAGTTCCTGCAATTGGTAATATTTTACAAACTGATGAATGGAATTCGATAGGAATAATTGAAACAAATTCGGTGATTTCGAGTCTCGAAGCTGCCGATGAAGCTGCAAAAATAGGGAATGTAAAAATTATCGAAATTCGTCTTGCAATTGGCTTTGGTGGAAAATCTTATGTCAAATTAATGGGAACTTTGGACGAAGTTCAGGTAGCAGTTGAAGCTGGAAGTGCAAAAGCAAAAGCAAAAGGTCTTTTTTGTATGGATACTATTATACCTCAACCACATGAGGAAATTAAACCTTTTTTTATGTAATTTGAGAAAATTATATTTATGGAAAATTTAGAACAAAATATACGTCAGATAGTTGAGGAAGTAGTTGCAAAAATGAATCTTACACCTCAATCTGTTGACGGAAACAATAAATTAGGTGTTTTTACTGATGTTAATACCGCTGTTGACGCAGCTGAAAAAGCATTTAAAGAACTTGGTAATCTTACATTAGAAAAAAGAAAGAAGATTATTGAAAATATCCGTAAAATATCATGGGATAATAGAATTACTCTTTCAAAAATGGCTCAGGAAGAAACAGGAATGGGGCGTTGGGAAGATAAAGTAATTAAAAACGAACTAGGTATTTTAAAAACCCCTGGAGTAGAAGATATTGAATCGGTTTCTTATTCAGATGATAATGGTTTTACTTTAGTTGAAAGAGCACCTTATGGTGTAATTGGAGCAATAATCCCAAGTACTAATCCAACGGTAACATTAATTTGTAATGGAATAGGAATGATAGCAGGTGGAAATTCTGTTGTTTTTAATCCTCACCCCGGAGCAAAAAAAGTTTCGGTTTTTCTTACAAATCTTTTGAACAAAGCTATAGTTGAAGTCGGTGGACCGGCAAATCTTCTTTCGTGCATTGAAGAACCTACAATTGAAACCGGAAAACAATTAATGACTCATAAAAAGATTGCAATTCTGGCTGTTACCGGAGGTCCAGCTGTTGTTAAAGTTGCAATGAACAGTGGAAAAAAAGCAATCGCTGCAGGTCCCGGAAATCCACCATGTGTTGTTGATGAAACTGCAGATATTGCAAAAGCAGGAAAAGCAATTGTTGACGGTGCAAGTTTCGATAACAATGTGATTTGCATTTGCGAAAAAGAAATTCTTTGTGTTGCATCTGTAGCTGACCGTTTGAAAGAAGAAATGAAAAAGCATGGAGCTTATGAACTTAACGATGAACAGATTAAACAAATAACCAAACTTGTAATTTCCGACCCGGGCAGACCCGGACATGAAGGAATGTCTAATAAAAAATATGTGGGCAAAAATGCTTCATATATTGCAAAAGACATTGGTTTGAGTTTACCAGATACAACAAGACTTCTTTTATGTGAAGTAGATAAAGACCACCCACTTGTATGGACTGAACAGTTAATGCCTGTGATGCCGATAGTGCGTGTTAAAGATGTAGATACTGCTATAGATTTGGCTGTTGAAGTTGAACATGGATTCAGACATACTGCAATAATGCACTCATTGAATGTTGCGAAATTAAGCAAAATGGCAAAAGCTATGAATTGCTCTATTTTTATTAAAAACGGACCTAGTTATGCAGGGTTAGGAAATGGTGGAGCGGGTTTTACTTCGTTCACAATTGCAAGTCCTACTGGCGAAGGTGTTACACGTGCCAGAACATTTACAAGAGAAAGACGATGTACTCTTGTAGATCATTTCAGAATTGTTTAAAATAGTTTAAATTATGAAACTTGCAAAAGTAATTGGCAGAGTTGTTTCGACAGTAAAAGTTGAGGCTTTCGAAGGTTTAAAATTATTATTAATTCAGCCTTTGGACGAAAACTTAAAAAATGCCGGAGATGCAATTGTAGCTGTTGATATTATCCAGTGCGGAACCGGTGAAATTGTTTATTATGAAACAAGTAAGGAAGCAAGTATGGTAATTGATACTGTAATGAATCCTTGCGATGCTGCAATAATGGCAATTGTTGATGTTGTAAATTGCTAAATTAATTGTATCTGATAAAAGTAATAACTTTTTTCTTAGAGTAAATTGAAAAAAAATGAAAATCAAAATTAAACTTTTACTCATTAGTTTTCTGATTTTAAACATAAATATTGCTTTTTCGCAAACTAAAATTTCAGGTTTTATAACAGATAGTTTGAGTTTTGAAAAATTGCCATTTGCTTCTATCAGATTGTTTAATGAAAAAGACAGTTTTTTGAATGCTAGCGTAACAGATATAAGCGGTTTTTTCAAACTCGAAACAAAAAGATCAGATTACAAATATCTTAAAATAAATTATTTGGGATATTTAGAAAGAACAATTGAAATAGTTAAATCCCGAAATCAGAATCTTGGTGAAATTAAACTGAGTAAAAATGAGAATTTTTTAGCTGAAATTAAAATTGAAGCATTTGTACCTAATATTAAACATTTTCCAAATCGAGCAGAAGTTACCTTTGATAGTATTAATCGTGTGAATAGCAAGACTATTTATGACTTGCTGAAATTTATTCCAGGAGCTTTGGTTATGGAGGATAAAAATATTATAAAATTATGTGGAAATGACAAAATTCTTATTTTGGTTAACGGTTTTGAAAAGTCAAATGAATTTTTAAATACAATTAGCCCACAAGATGTTGAAAAAGTTGAAATTGTAAAGAATTCCCAAGAATTTACCGATGATGCTGTTACAATTCTGAATATTGTTATTAAGGAAGAAGTTAAGCATGGTTTAAATATTGATTTACTGGTTGATGCAGAAAGTACTTATAAAAACAATTCTTCAAATGCAAGTATAGAATATGGTTATGAAAATATTAAGTTTTATGTAAATTATCAGTTTTCATCAAGTAACTTTAAAACAGTGATAAATAATAAACGTAAAAATACTTTCAATAACAAAATATTCAATTACGATAACGAGGAATCTACTTATGACAAAAATAAATCATTATATAATATTATTAATCCTGGTATAAATATTTATTTCAAACATAGTATGAGTTTATATTTATCAGCAGATATTAGTTTGAATAACAATGAAATCTATAACTTGAGTAAACAATCTTATTCCTTTGAAAATGAGCCTTTGCAGATACATGAATTTTATTCTTTTCCAAAAACGATTCAAAAAAATTACAATTATTCGGTTGCATTCAAAAAAGATTTTGAGAAAAGTACATTTTCAATAAATACCAATTACTATAATTTACGCGAAAATGAAAATTCTTTATTCACAGATAGCACTATTAAGAACAACATTTCCGAATTTAATTTTTCACGCAGCCAATTAATGACTTACAAACGAAATTCATTAACTCTTAAAGCAAACTATGATTATAATTTTAATGATAAACTATATTTAAAAACTTCATATTCTGTGTATGAAACAAATGCGGAAAATGTTTTCAAAAAAGAAAATACCGATTATCTATTAAAAAATAATGATTTCAAAAACAGCTTATTTACTTCATTAACTGGTACTTTACTTGGAATTGATTACAATTTTGGTTTTAAATTTCAAAATTATAGACATTTAATTAATGATTCTTTAATTATAAAAAATTATTATTTTCCTGTAATAAGTTTTTCAAAAAATATAAATGATAAAAATTATATTGAAATAAGTACTTCTTTTATGCCCGCTAATATCTATTATAAAGATTTAATGGATGTTGAAGTGTTTACCGATTCCTTAACTTCTCAAAAAGGTAATAAAAATATAATGCAAAGAACAATGAATTTTACAAATCTTGCATATTCTTATTATGGTGAGAAAATGAATTTTTCATCTTCAATATTGTGGCAATATATCAAAAATAGTATATATCCAATTTATACAATGAATGACAATGTTTTAACTAATCAAAAAATGAATGTTAATAACTACCTTTGGAGTAGTTTTGATTTGACATTAACTCTAATTTTCCGGGAAAAATTATATTTTACACAAGCACATAGCATTGTTTTTGAAGGACTTTATGATACTAAATACAAGAAAAGCGGATTTAATTATAATTTGTATTTAACACTTGATTATTATTTATCTAATTTTACTGTCGGAACTGAATTCAGTTATTTTACAAAAGGTTTTATGGTACAAGGATATTATACAGGCAGTCCATATCTTAAATTTTACTTTAGCAAAAATATATTGAATGAGAACGGTAGCCTATATCTTGGAATTGTAACTTTTAACACTAAAAGTACAAATTTAACCGAAGATAGTAATTTTTATAATTTAACTAAAATCACAACTTTTGACCAAAGAATTTATCTTGAATTCAGATATAACTTATTTAAAGGTAAAGAATTAAAGGAAGATGAGATAGAAAATATAAAGGACAAAAATTAAAAGTATAGAATATTTTTTGTCTTTTCAATGTTCAAATTAAATTTTCAATGTGTTAAAATTTCTGAGAATATGAGATGTAAGAAAATAATTATTGTATTTTTATTTAGATGTTTGTTTTGAAACTTTTAAATAAAAATTGACACTTAAAATATATAAAAATTTTTAACTAAGAAAGATGTTATTAGCAAAAGTAATTGGAAATGTTGTTTCTACAATAAAAGTTGCAGGATACGAATCTCGAAAGGTTTTAATTGTACAACCTGTTGATGGTTTGGGAAAAACTCAGGGAAAATCTTTTCTGGCAATTGATTCTGTACAAGCCGGAGTTGGTGATACCGTTTTAATTGTAGAAGAG
>Ga0316608_1000042_pt1 | contig 73852 bp, 34 predicted proteins | sample MIS2016152B_MG_FD_207673 | JGI IMG/M metagenome (GOLD analysis project Ga0316608, IMG submission 207673) | Microbial mat bacterial communities from Middle Island sinkhole, Lake Huron, Michigan, United States - MIS.2016.152B | ecosystem: Environmental > Aquatic > Freshwater > Lake > Sediment... | reverse complement strand
CTACGTAGTGATGTACCCCCTGACTTAGGTATGTGTATGAACAACATTTTGTTTCTGTTAAGTACAAGCATGATTAACTCCGTTTTAATATTATACTATGGTTAGTCTACTATGTACCACACATCTCCGTAGCTACCACCCGAAGTTGGTGCCACAGTTACTATGCTAGTTTTTGGAGTACCCTTCGGACCAACGATACCATCATGTGTAACTACTAGGTTACCGGGTGCAATCGAACCAGCGTACACATCTTTATTCTTTGCAATAACAACGTCCAGTGTTGTACCTAAGAAAGCTGTCATGTATGCCGACATAAGGTAGTAATAGTCAAAGTACCCATATACTCCACCAAAGTTGAACCTAACTAGCCCATTGTTTGAGTCACTTGCAAAGTCAGACCATGCACCGTCTACTGGTTTGAATCTTACCTCACCGTAACTGCTGGTAGAACCATAACTACTGAATATATCCTGTGAACCAGAAGCACCCGAAGTTATCCAAGCTTCACCGCCGGTATACAGGAAAACACCATCGGTAGCACCACTACCTATAACCAAATTAGCCGGTGTATCCACATTACCGGATGGGTTTACTAGCGAACCATCATCCCCGAACTTGTAGGAAGACGCCTCCACCAACATTAGAGCCCAGTTGCTTGCGGATACCGCAGGAATGTTTCCTATGTTTCCAAAGTCTATACTCCTGTAAAGACACCCTTTGTAGGATATTATCTCGTCTCTTCCGTAGGGTATAGCGACGTTCCACTCTGTCAATCCCGTTAAAGGAATTTTTTGCCAAATAGCACTACCTATATCTGCACGTAAACATTTGTATATGTGTGTAGCGTTACCAACACTTGATACAAGGGTAGAGGAAGGGGTATAACCCTTAGACAAGTCATCTGTGACTGCAGGTGGTACCGGTACATTGTTTAACTCTAAACCAGAAGCAGTTATTAGAAAAGTATATACCTCCATGTCCAACGTATATGGGTTTTGGTACCCATAACCATAATCGTAATAATCACCAGCTGTAAAAGTCCCACTAACTACCTGCACCCCTCTACCAGTTGTACCACCTTGTGAGAATTTTAACTTATTATCACCAGCCCATAGCTCTTTTACAAGTCCGGAGTAGTATGCGTACTCCATCTGTGTTGTAAGTATGCTAAAAATGCCAGGAGATACCTCACCAATATCAGAAATAATACCATTGATGCCTTCTATAGTTTTTTCAACTGTTAGTGTCGCTGGACTTAAAACAAGGATATTACTTAGTTGCGCTATATTTGCGGCCTCCGAATCACCTTGTGTAGGAGTGTAACCAATCAATAATTTCTGTTGTAAACTATCGTACCGAAGTCTAACTACGTCAGCCTGATGTATACCGGATGTACCACCGTACACTTTCGCAGGTTTTTTTTGACTCGTATGTGACAAGATTGTCGTAGCAGAAAATGAACTGCCGTCCAAGTTAACCCTACAAACAACTAAGCTTGTCTGCAACGTAACGTCAATCACACCCGCTACAGCCGCAAAAAACACATAGTTACCGTCTGTCGCCATAGGGACTGATGCGCGTAAGAATGTTCCTTGATGATAACCACCTAGATTGTTATCTGGAACTACACCACCTTTAAATGAACCAAGCGGAACATATACAGGATGCGCTGAATCGGATACAGTTATAGAAGAACCGTCAAACGAAATACGAACTATGTGTACGGTAGCACCTGCAGCTGTTGTGTCCTTCATGTACGACATAAACACTTCACCGGAAGATACGTTAAGTAATTCTATACCACCTAGCATGGTCTCAGAACCAACCCCTGGTAATGGTACCTCGTCTAACGTAGTACCAGTAGCTGAACACACCCGCAGTAATACAGTATCCCTATCAACGCCTGAAACACCTACCAACAATATGTCACTGGATGTTATCAAAGTTGCGCGGACTACCGTATAAAACCCAGTAATTGTACTTAACAAAGTATCTTGATCATCGTATAACTTAACACCGTCAAGAGGATAAAAAACACCTTGATTTTTTGGCATGTCATGTACTGTATACGCTGCGTAAAGTAAGTACCCACCTGTGTATTGCGTACCGGGTATTACGCCGCTATGTACCACGTGTCCATTCTGGAGTATATCACCTTGGTGAAACCAAATAGTGTAACTCTCGTAACCGCCATACTCGTGCTTCAAGTACCAGCTAACGTACCCATCCTCCGCCGTAGCGTCATACTCTAAATTATTGTACTGGTTAAGTATGTAGGTCATGTAACCTGGGCCTAGGAGAATCTCAAACGGATCTGATTCCAACGCGCCCATTAGTACACCGTACGTAAGCCAATCTGCATCAGCGACAGATGGGTTGTGCGTGTTTGCTACTCGTAGCCGCCTATTCAATAGAACAAGGTCACCTCTATTATACCCTGTGATCAATGCTATATCCGTTTTACCGGCCGTCCACGTAGAGTAATTCTTTGGATCGTATATAACTGAACTCCCGTACAGTTTTACTTCTCTGTAAAATGAGACGTTACCGGAGTCATAATCCAGCAAATAGACCCTATCACCAGCTTCATTAAGCATATGCTTAGGGTACTCATTTATATCGCGAGGCTCACTCAGCAACTTTTCCATATGCGTGGTTGTTATACCAAACTCTGTGAACCCACCTCCGTTACCACGACCTTTAGCTCTCCATATTCTTACACCTCGTTTTCGAAGCGTGCCCTCCGGCCTAACATCTGTCAAGTTCGCTATTTCTTCCAGTCCACCAACTGCCAACCAGTCGTAACCTGAACCACTCTTTACCTTAAAGAATACAAACTTATCATCTGCAGATGCTGCTAAAATCTCCAGCCCTTTATCTAATGTCGATGTAATCGCAGGCGGTGTACCATTAAAATAAGAAACCATATTCGTATCTGAATATGTTTGTAAAAAATTAACGCTTCTAAATGGCGTTATACGACCTAATGGAAAGTATACCTCACCCATCCCAAAAGCACTACGTGTACCCTGCTTTATGTAGGAGGACGCTGGCCCTATATATTTCCATTGTGCAGCGTCGGAGTACTCAAACCAGTCTCTCCTTGTCTCAGCACCTGTACACTCGTAGACGTTCCAAGAACCATCAGCAAGATTATTTAGTACTAGAGTACCTACTGTGTAAAATGTAGTTCCGTTTGTTCCGGTGTACAAATGTTCCCATTCAGAGCCTGCATGTGTAACCCACGCAACTGCAGGGGATGTCTTCTGCAAATCTTTAGGCACGTATGACCATATAGCCGCACCAGCTGTATTCGAAACACATAACCAGTAACCTAATGGCCAGATCCAAATTGAACCAACCTTATAACCGCTATTTACGTCGGATGTTACAGATGGTGACTTTGTAGAATCTGTATACGAATCAACGAAACAACTAACCCACACTCCAGAACCATTGTGTATGAAAAGTTTTGCAGAACCTGTAGAGTACCAGAATGTTCCTACCGGATAACCATCCGCTTCATTTTCCATAACTGTAGGATCTGAAGCACTCTTTACAAAGTTATCAGATAGTGCTTTCCATACTGATGAGTTACCAGGAGTAGCACCCTCAGTGTACGTAAGTGAAACGTACAGTTTTTGACTGTAGTAAACAACTCTGTTTGATTTATAAAACTCGTCTGCACGCCACTCTGTTACAGTTGACTCAGATAAAGCAATCTCTTTTGATTCTGTACCTAATCCTAGTCTTACAACTGATGAACTAATTTTACTTATGTCACCTAACCCTAACCCGGCTAATGATTCGTTAACTTTCTGCGATTTAGTAATATCTACGTATAGAGTATTGTTTACGCTGCTATTAGTAAATAGCACTGCTTTTAACTGCGAGTCACTTATACTCAATAGAATGTATGAAGTTGTTGAAGCACCTATTTTTATCTGCACATCGCCTAATAGCGCAGCACTAGACCCTATATAGGTTACAGTCTTCATAGACTTAATTGTCTGTCCATCAAGTGAAACATCTACAAAACTTTTAAACTGAGTGTAGGGTGTGTTAACAAGAGAAAGATTTTGACCGTATACGTGAGTACCTATAGCATCCCACACGCTCCTTTCCGTACAGGTACCATTACCCGCATCTATGTACTCTGTTATAGCACCTTGCATAGCTCCCTGGTACGATCCTACGTGTCTTCCAAAGAATGCACCAACACCAGCGTTAAGTCCGAATAATGTGTATGGATTTCCAGAATCACCCTCCACCTCATACACAAATGTAGCTGCGAAAGGAGCTCCATTTGGGTTCAATTTAATTAGTACATCTCTCCTGTACGATGTTCCGTATATCTTTTTCGTAACTATAAACGCTAAATCACCAGCACCTGTATTCGGGTGGCTAAATACAATCGGATTATCTCTAAAACTCCAACCGGAACCAGCTGCGTATGACGATGTCCCTAAATAAACACCAGAGCTTGTGTAACACCAAAATGTCGTCGTAGCACCATTTAAGTAGAAGTACAGATGGTTACCTTGCACAAAAAACCCACTTGGATTATTTGGGAAGTCTGTGTTTGTAGTAACAACAACCGTAGACCCTGAAAGTATAAAAGTCACATGCCGGTACGACTGACCGGTTATTGAACAAACAAGTACTTTTTTACCATCCTTAAACCCAAACGCTGATGCACCATTAACGCCGGATACGTTGTATGTTGTTAGAGTTGGTGATACAAAAGTATTTCCATAGTAAGCTACCTCTACTGACGTTCCCACTGTCAGCTTGGATACACCTACCAACCCACCGTCTATCAAATGATTCCATATGTTTGAAACTGTTGTTAGCATAGGATTAGCATTCGACACGGACCACGTGTCTGTAGTATCCCCGGATATGTCTAAATACTTTTCAGTAAAAGCGTCCCAGTACGAACCATCTTGAGGCTGCTGATTTATATTATTAGTTTTACATCGCCAAGTAACTCCCGCGTATAAAACAAATTCACCCTCTGTATAGTTTAAACTGCTAGACCACTCTTTGTAAGTATTACCGATAGAGGACACTGCTTCTGAAATTAAATCAGCATAGTAAAACCTTTTCCAAAACGCATCACCTACCGAGGAAGAAATACATATGTACTCACCATATATGGAACCTGTTGAGTAGCCTAATGTGGAGTCATCCTGTTTAGCAGGAGTTACGTATCTTTCTGATAAATCAGTTTGAAATAGCAAGGAGCTATCCACTGATTCCAGCTTTACTATTATGTCTAGATTCCCTGTGGATGTATTAAAGTAATTAACAGATACTAAACAGTCACCAATTGTTCCTACAGCTTGTGTCAACTCTCCCTTATATCTTATCTCACCATCCTCCAGTACTGCCTGATGTAGTACTCGGTTACTGTCAGTATAGAGTATGTGCAGGAATGATTCACCTGTGGCTCTCTTTAGTACGACCAGTTGAATAGATACATACGTAAATGAAAAATCATACTCTACGTAGGATCTGTCCGTATTAACTTCTACTATTTTTGATACGTTACTAAATGCTAAAAAGAATTTACCATCTGCACTGTTTGCAGCACCAGCTACTGGTATTGCGTCTGCCCAGTTTAACAAGTCTACGTATGACGGAGCATTTGTAAAACCACCTGTAGCGTAAAAAACAATTCTAGAATCAGGAGGTGTTGATGTAAAACTTTTGTAAGCAAATAATGCATTTTTCCCAAGAGAGGTACCGTCAACAACTGGAACGAACTCAGTTGCTAAAGCAATATTACCAAGGCTTGTATCCTCCGTTATATCGGCCCCATTATTTACAGCGAATAGTTGAACTTTACTCTGATCAGAGTTCCATAAAGTTAACGCTGTGTAACCACTTTGTGATAATTTCGAACCGAGTATACTAAAGCTGTATGCGTACCTATTGGACCATGAGCTAAGTACGCCACCAGCCTGTACCGACTGCTTTGTTGCCCACTGTAGTTGACTATTTACTCTCCACAATTTTATTCTATCTGCGTCAGAAAACTCAAAATCAAAAAAGGATATACCTGAAACATCATATTCCTCTTCGTACACAAAATTTCCTGAGAGTTTGTATATCGTAGTACCGTACTTTATGTAGAATATATTTGTATCAGCAATCTGCCGAATTAAATCTGGTAGAATAGAAACTGTTACACCACCCATACCTTTAAACGTTACAAGTCCTATGTTTTTGTTTAAACCTATTCTATTAAAATTAGAAACTGTATGCTTTAATGAGCCTTGTGCTATACTTACCCACACCGCAGATCCAACTGTTGCGTCCACGCAAATGAAAATACTTGTTCCGTTTACCCAGTGGACACCCACCGTGTGCCCGTCTAACTCGTCATCATTGACTGTCGGATTACTTGAGGATGTAAAAACCGATGAACCACCAACCTTATGCCACGATTGCGAATAGAATATGTAACAATCAGAACCGTAGTACCATAGGGAACCGTTTTCGTAAAGTGTGTCACCTAACCCCGGGGCTCTCTCCCCGTACACTACTTCATTTTTACCATTAGGTATAAGCACTCCATCTTTTATAAAGTACCCTTCATTTGACACTAACCTTACAAAATATCCGTACAGTGGAAATGATGCTGGTATCACATCATATAGTGTATCGGATACAATAGACGTTACAGTATCAGAAGTAAATATCGAAAACTCAACACCAGGATCTACAGAGTTACTGTTTGATACTAGAGAACCTTCAACTACTTCCGCTGTATAGTTTGAAACTAACTTTTCCTTTACTACTGCAGTAGTCGAAACTCCAAATTTAAAAAGTGAGGAGTGTACACCAACCGAAACTGTCTCCCACGCAGCTGATGTCCCAGGTACATCGGATGTGTTCTCCAAGCATTTATACCAACCACCGTTGTAGCTGAATACCCATCCACCAATCCCGGTACCGGAGAACGATATTACAGAAGCCTGCTGTTTTAAACAGTAAGCTGCACCTTTCTTGTACAGAACCGATGAATAACTTATTGGAATATCAGTCTCTACTTCACCCAGTATTGCACCTGTAGCTGAGTCATAATCGTACTCATAAATTGTGAACTTTCCATAGTACCCGAAAGCAATTGCGAAACCTTTATCTGTAGGTGCTATTGATATTTTTGACAACGGTACAGTATACACACCCGAAGCGAACGCAACATCCCAGAAAAAGTCTACATCTGTAAACATGTCCGATATTTCTGTCAACGCGGATTGTGTTGGTAAATCCACCCTACCTGTCCCATCAAATACATAAGTGACAAGTGTGCTAGTTGAACCGTACAAAGTAGCTGCATAGTAACCTGAGTAAATAACCCGCCCTTTGCTGTAACTACTTACTGCGTGTACAAGATTTGCTGTTTGTGCACTACTAATAACTGCACCGGTGTAATCAACATACGTGTAAGTGAGTGTGTTACCTAAATACATGGATTGGGATGAGTGACACGGAAGAATTAAAAGTATCTTTCCACCTACAGAATAAACACGAATCATGTCCCTAAAATAGCTAAGCTGTGCCCCATCTATTTTTGTTCCGAAGTAACCAAACAAAGGTGTACGTGTAGTAATAGTAGTTAGTGAACCACCAACCATTGTTGCAGTTTTCAAATAAGCATTGTCGTGTGTCGCAGTTACGAATAGTAAAAATAGTTTTCCATTAGCAACTGTTATATCACATAGAAAATCTGCGTAGGCAACAACCGTGTCAGCGTCTACTCCATTTGAGAAAGTCACTCCGGATACAGAGCTAACCCACAACCACATAGTACCTTCAAATAAGAAAGATCCACTAGAAAATGCTGTAGCAGTTATTGAGTCAACCAGTGTGCTCGTCATCGAAACATCTGCCTCTATAGAGCTGTCGTTTTGAGAAACGTTTACCCACACTGACGCACCTGTAGCTTTAACTGTGCAGATATATACTACACCCTCTTCAGTAACCCAAATAGTTCCTTCATCATACGTATCATCTGTCACTGACGGTGCTACCAATTTATCAGCTAATGTAATTGCTGAAACCTTAACCCAAACTGCTGAACCAACTAGTGAAGAAGAACAGTAATACACTGATGACGATGTAAACCATAGTGACCCCTTCGCGTAACCTAAATGCGCGTCATCGCTATTTGTAGGGTTCGAAGTTGCACCGTACTTATTAGTTCCTCCGGATATCTGTACCCACGCCGCTGACTTATTGCTAGAACTAACGCAGAAATAGATCACACCACGGTATACTGAAAAGTCCCCTGACTTATACCCAGAGGATTCGTTATGAGCTAATGACGGAAGAACAGTCATGTCATGAATTGCTGATGTAATTTTTACCCACTTCGAACCTGTTGAGTCTGAGAATACACACAGGTATGTAGCTCCGTTAACACAGGATGTACTCCCTACACTGTACCCATTAGATAAATTCATAGATGAATCTGGGTACTTTTCTACGCTCGCGTATGTTACAACTGCTGCATGTGTAGACAATGCGTCAACACCTACAAACCAAATACTGGATACGTCCTCGGATGGAAGAATATCTCTTAGGCTGTATATGTTTGGTGCTAACCCTGAACCAGATTTTTCTAAAGCTAAACTCTCTTTAGAGATAGAAAAGACATTTAAGTCTGTGCTGAATATGCTGAACAAATTAAATACGTTACCGTTTTCAACAACTTCAAATTTTGCTGGCTGTGTGTTAGAAACTATCTCCTTTACTTCCCCAATGCTACCTCGGTGTAACCCTACGTGAGCACCTTTCACCTTCAGGTTAGTTCCCTGGAAGATAATAGTACCAGATACAAGATTAAATGCGTAATCTGTTCCTGAGAATAACTTTGCAGCTTCACCTATGTATTCGTCAGGGCATACAGTTTCAAGCAAATAGTTTACAGAAGTTTTGTACAAACCATTTTGTGTAACCATACCTCCGCCGGCAGGACCTATTTCCCCGTATAATGTTGTTACAAGATTAGCTTTTGCTTCTGACCCTTTATATATAGAGCCATTCTTAGTCAATACTGCCGTAGCGTATGTACCTTCAAACGCAGTCCTGAAAGCAGTTTCATCATAATAATAACTTGGCGTACCTGTACCGTTTCCGAAATCAAATGTTTGAACACCATTAAAAGACTTATCAGCGAAAACACTCCAATTATTTTGAGATGCTGGCAACATCTTAATTGAGAAAACAGTAGGTGGAACACCAGGTACACTTCCACCTGGTGTTATTGGATCTTCTCTCCACGCTCGAACCGTACCCACGCTACCTGGTACCAACCCTTGCGCAGTTGTTAGATAAAACTTATCCCAACCCCAGTGCATTGTTGGATTACCCTCTACTGTAAGTCTTACCCACTCCTTACCGTCTTCAATAGAACCCATAGGTATCAAGTTAGCTGCTGTTGGATTTGCACTCGTTGGATTATTTAGTGGAGCAACGTCGTATGCTGTAAAATTTTCAACCGGAAAAGTAGCTATAACTTCTGCACCAAAAACTATTAGCACCGTTCCGTTATCATCTACGTTCACATCCATGTTTACAAGACTCTTGTGTTCTGTCTCGTAAATTATTGAGTTAGATATTTCGACACCAGTATCCAGCCGCTTGCGTATAAGTCGTATCGAGTTACCCTCTATAGCAGCCGTGTATATAACTTCATTTTTAATTATTGTCTTAGTACTCATGTTACTACCTTACCACATTTTTATTTTTGACGTGATGTTTATTTTTGCGTGTTTTACACCTGTAGCAGTTATGTATGCCAGAAGAAGAGTGTCTGTGTCTAAACCTACAATCTCTTTTAATACTACCATGTCCGAAACCATCGATGCAACACTAAATCTCTCTGAAAATACAAAGTCTGAAACAACCCATTTATAGATACAAATATCTTTTGTGTTTGTGAATGTAACAAGCGTATCTATTGACAATCTGCAGGAAGCAATTGAAACAGAATGATTCAGACCATCCTCCGGAATTACCTCTTGAGAAACAAATCCGTAAGTTATTGACAGTAGTGATCCTACAGAAACACTATTCGTAGACTCTGCTAAGTAGTCCACCCACTCATCATTTGAGTATGAAGGGGCACCTGTTGGATTATCAACTAAAAGTGTCCAGAGCTTTCCACCGCTGGATACAATATCCCCGGATTTGTAAATAGTAACTGTTGAATCGTATGCACTGCATTTATGACCTAGTGGAATCCAGTTAGCACCAATTGAGGGAGGGTATGACATTCCGGATGCATTTACAAGTTTCCAGATAACACCATTATGAACAAGCATGTCGCCAACTTTATTGTAAGCTATTGCATTTTCATCATACGTAGCTAACCTTGCTGTTGAAGGTTTCCAGTATGCAGGATCACTTAGCGAACCTACTGCACCCTCTGCTTGGTCTTGTTGACTTACGTACAACACTCCACCTGATAAAACAACTTCCCTTTCTTTATACCCGTATGGCCTATCAGAACGGAATTCTTCTACTACACCAAGGTTCATCAATTTCCACTTAGCAGCACCTGGTGTTGCATCGAAGCAACGCCACATATATTTAGTAGTTGAGTGTATGAACCAGGATCCAACTTCGTACCCTTGCGTACTATCTGAACCTGCACCAGGGGAATCATTGTCGTATGTATTCTTTTTTACACTGCTTGCTTTTTCAGAAGTCAGATGGTAACGCTCTTCTTCACTTCCACCTTGTAAGTCAGGAAACTGGTTGTGTCTAAGTATTGACGCACCTCCACCAGAACCACCAATCGCAGCTGTTAACATTTCAAACTCAGAAGCTTGACCCTTTATTATCGCACGTGCTACTAATTTAAACGGAGAAGCCCCGGTTAACGACGGAGGAAGTGCTGTTGGAGATAGCGGTACCTCCTTCAATTCATTAAAAACACCTACCTCTTGCACAACATGAACAACCTGATACGCAACAAATATAAAGTAAGCAACATACACATTCGTTTCAGAAAATGTAACGTAACTTCCACCTTGGAATTTATGATTGTTATTTAAAACAGTTCCTGAAACAGTACCTGTCCAGTTACCCGGCACACCGTACCACAGCTTAAACGTAGACGGCACTGCGCCACCGCCATAATTAACTTGAATATCTCCTATTCTTACAACACCTGAATTAACAGCAAATGTTCTCCCACCCTCGTCTGTCGTAGACAATCCACTGACGTAAGAAACTTGTGCAGCCCTCATATCGTTTATCTCAGGTCTAATTAGTTTCTCATCCTTACCGTAGCGTAGGTCGAATACTGAGTACCCATCCCCGTAGTATGAAACTAAGTATAAGAGTACGTTCATACCTATATCCTTAGTTTGTGAACCAGTAAGTGGAAATGCAATTGAAACTTCTACAGCTCGCAGCACGTAACTTCCACCACCATTAGATTCTAAGTAGAATAAATAGTTCCCGTTCGCTGGTAGTGCCGCTAATGTAGTTGTCTCGTATCTTATTGCTACAAGCTGCTCATCCAACTCATCTTCATAAGTCCCGACTATAGCAGTTCCAGTAGCAACGGTAAAAACAGAACCGTTGAAAGTCAAATCAAAACCACTAAAAACACCAGGACCTATGTACTTCTCTAAATACTTTCCAAGTGTTATACGTTGTGTCTGCTCTGTAACAGGGTATGTATTAGGTATACCCAGTTCTTCCATATTCGGAATGTAAACAGCACCAGTAGGGTGTGCGTTCGTGTCTCGATCCAGAAGTGCATTATGGCTGGTAACTCCACCAGAACCTGCTTGAGAAAATCTATCAAAAAACTTTCTTGTTACTTTGTTATCTCTAAATGTAGTAGACCTCATTCAAAACCCCTTAATAATGTGCTGAACAACTGACAATGCAGTTAAATGAGCCCCAAGCACGTGTAAGAATTACCTCACCGCACTTTATTGAAGAACCGCTTACGTATCTAAACAGTACATGCAACTTTGAAGGAGTAACTCTCAAAGCATACACGTTTACAGTTTTACCAGGCGCATTACACAGTACATCCCAATCCCCTGCAGTCCCTTCTTCCTTTTGTGGACTACCTGCAACCATGTAGTCACCTGCTACACTAAAATCACCCTCAAGAAATACCGCATTAAAAAATGAACCACCTATCTGTTGTGTTCGCGTTGAAAATAGTTGACAAGCAGCGATGAACCCGTTAATATCAATACCACCACCTTGATCATAATACCTACATACATTTCTAATACCCCTGTAGTGCCCCCACCATGGGTTTTCGAAACCAGCTAGATCAGGGTTGTGAGCTTCCCATAAATTTAGTAGTGAAGTATATATGTCGGTACCTAATGTCTCAACTTCAAGACCTCTAGCAACAGCTGCCGCAAATCTAGGGTTCGAGTTAGGTGGGCCAAAATGATCATTAGAAGGTATCATCACCGAACCGGATGATAGGTTTGATACCCCCAGCACTTCTAGCGCATTAGTTTTTACCAACCCTTCAAATTTAAAGGATGTGTTATTTCTCAGTTTAAAAATGTCTGCCGTTACAACCGGCGTAGTTATCCCTAGAGGAAAGTCAACGTATGAATTGAATGAAAGAATTCTTTTTACGTATAATGTTTCAAACTTAGCGTACCTACCTGTCATATCCCCTGATGTTTCTATCGAACCATACAGTTTCAAGTTACCATCTTGTTCAAACTCACCCTTGTCGTAATTGTGTGCTATCACATGTGTTGAGTTACTAACAAGAACACCTGTCGCAGGTACACGCCTTGCTTCAACAAAAACATCTTTTGCAAGATTTACAACGTGACCTTCCCCAAACAATGCCGCTGTAAACGATGACAAAACAGTCACACCGTACCCACCATAAACAACACCACCCCTTAAAGCAAAACAAGCTTCAGCATCAGATATGTTTATGTTCAGTGCCTTTTCAGCATAAACCATACCTCCGTACATTGCAGAACAATTTAGTACTTTTGATGTTATTTTTAAATCAGCACCTTCTATTACTTCTACCAACCCGCCACGATCAATCTCAGGAACTACAGCACCCGAGCTAACCTCTAAGTTGTCGCATACAGCTATTGTACCAGCAGGTGTAATACGTATATCTGGTTTATCAGGATACCATACCTTATACCCAAGTACCAAGTATGGGTTAGAAACAGGGCTAGTGTCAGCGTGCACTACTGTACTTAACGTAGAAAAGTCTGATAGATTAAGCTCATGCGAAGTTATCTTTGCTGCGTGCAGATTAACTGCAGTCTTCATGTATGAATACATAAGAAAAAATATACGATCATCTTGTGACTTTACAGCAGATAGTACGTATGAAAAACTTGCGTTTATTGATGAAGCCCAATTACTGCTATATGGTGTATAGTTACCAGGTTTAATTTTAAATAAGTTAGTAGAAACTTTTGTGTTTAGAATACCTATAGTCGGAGGAGAATCAATTTCATAAATAGCTTCCCAGTTTGCGTCGTTCACATAAGGCTTATTTTGAACGGAGGATAAGTTATCTTGCTTGCATCTCCAGACTGCTAATAATTCTGTCGCACCTATCGTGTGTATGACTAAGTCTGATTGTTTATAATCAACACCTTGAACCCAATACTGTATGTCTGTAGCTGGATTATGAATGTACTCGAGCTCTGCTATAGCTAAATCAGGGTCTACTTCACCTTTTCGATACGTTATAAATATTCTACCTGCTGAGTCTACAACAACAGGTAGATTAAAACTGTCTTTATTCATCCAGTCAAACTTATCAAACTTATAGTAATTAAAAGCACCGGAACGTATCGAAGCAAAAAAACCTGGAAGTGCTAAATCTTCTTCACCTATATCCGCGAGTACTCTTAATATCCAGTACCCTAATATCGGGTCTGGTGTTCCTGCATCGTCACCTGTATTTGTTAGAACAGGATTGTACATTTCTACAACAACTACACGGTATTGGCCGCCACTACTATTTATAACGCACCTGGTTGTTAAAACGAATTTCCCACCACCGAGTGATGCTACATCTGCAAGTAAATGAGTACTCGCTTGAAAAAGAATATTTACCAACTTGTCAGGGTAGCTGTAATTACTTGTAACCCTAAGCGATGAACGGTCAGAAGAAAATGTAAAAGCAATTAGTTTAACTGTAATGTCAGACCCACTCCAATACAACGGAACATTCTCCGAATTAAGATCTGAATAAAACATACTGAACATCTTACACGTTTCATCATAAAAAATCCTGCTGCTATTTAAGCAACCTTGCGCAAATTCAGATACCTGTGTATAGTCACCTGACATAGCGTAGTCTTGTAGGATACCTCTGTGCTGAAGAATAACTGATGTTGCACTTACCTTATATGTTACCCATTTAAGTTTGTTCCTAGATACAGCCCCCTGATAAAAAATTATAATTTCATCATCAGATATTTTTAACGGATGGTGCCATATTACAGCTTCTGATTCAGAAAAGGATACTTCAGCATGTAGCTCATTATCCGAATAATCCCACACAGAAAAAAGTCCATAATTACCTGCATCTTCACTTCTTCTTGTCAAAACTTTTATACCTGGTGACAAGTCAACTACAAAGTATGCAGTTGTATTCATATTGTCAGGACCCCAGTTCTGAGTTGATGTATTTGTATAGTTTATACTTCTACCAAAATCAGCAGGTATTTTTCCATCGAATAAACTTGAACGAACTTCAGTGAAATGTGGAGCAGGCGGTATACCATAGGATCCAGCAACATCATAGATTCCACCCCTGCCATCTACTGTACCACCCTCTATCACAATATTGTGAGGTACTTTTAATGCTACACCTACACCACCATTCGAGTACCAACCTACGTACCTGTCGAGTTGAACTTTAACGCCATCAACCTTTAATACAGAGTAAATCTCACCTGAGAACCCAACTGAGTTATCATAGTAAATTATTCTATCACCAGCCTTTAACGTTATACCTGCTACAGATATCTCAGTATCTTCTTCGGATGCGTGTGATCCTATACCGGTATTCTCCAAACTTTTAACAATAAATTTTGCCTCTTTGCTCCCTTTGATTAAAACAACACCGTCGCTTAGTCGTATATTGTTCCAAGAGTTTAAATAAATCGGATTATAAAAAACGTACCCGGGTACACCCTGTGTACTTTCTTCCCACCCCGGAGAAGCATTCTCTGGAGCCGGAGGTTCTAACACTACACGAAGACCTTCCGGCCACTCTATTCTACCAGTTACTGAATTGTAACCACCGTAAGTAGCAGCAGCCGGATCATCTTTTTCCCCAAACAATGTAACTAACTCTTTATGTGATTTTACCTCATACCTGTAAGCCACCTTTTTTCCACCTGCGGATGGTAGTGTTATCTGACCTTGTGACCTCGCGTAATCAAAATAAATCGAAATGTAACCTAGTGATGTGTTACCGCTTGTAACCTTTGCGTACAGCGGATCTGACCCATTCCAATTTAGTGATGAAATATTAAGTATTTGAAAACCTGAATCTGTTTCGAAGAAACTACCAGCTACAGCACCTATTCCTCCGGCAGTATCCTGACCGTACATTGTAAATCGTAGAGTTTCAACACCCGGTGTCCCAGGTGACTGTGCTTCAGGAAAAAGTTGATTAGTTGATACATAGAAATTTATTCCGGCGGAGGATAGCACTGACTCTTGTGCTTCAATTGTTATTCCCATGTATTTTGGAGCGTCGGGCACTGATGCCACATCTAGTACCGGCTCACTTACGTCTATTAAACGTATCGCGGAACCAAATGGAAATGAATCTGAGTTTTCGGTGTAACTTCCCTTGAATACAGCTGAGTCGAAATAATCTGAAAGAATGTTTTCATTCTCTACTAGGTAATGTGTGAAGTTTCCCCAGAATCCCTGAGTATAGTACAGAGTTGAGGATATGAGATCAGCGAAGCTTTGGTTGAATGCAAGTCCGTTAAATCCGTCTTCACTGAATTTAGCGTTAACCACTTTGTCAACGAATGTGTCAATTGCTGCAAGCATATCTCCTAGATTCGGAAGGAACACTGCCGTATCTACGGATAACGCTTCTTTTACTGCTGTCCGAAGTTCCTCGGATAAAGAAACTTTATTTACAAAGCTACTGTCGGAGGCTACAACAGATACAAGGTTCTCTATGTACCTGAAGTTCTCCATTAAGTTTTCAGCAATAATCGTGTTGTTAGTACCGAATATATTTTTTAAACCTGACATTATAGGCCACCTATAAACAATTTCTGTTGTTCTTTACTAACAACCCTTACCCCGTCCCCTTTAACAGTGTACTTATCTCGTATCTCCGTTAAAGTCATGCTCATAGTGTAACCTGAAGACTGATTCATACTTTCTTCGCAGCTTATGAGTTCAAATAATTCGTAATTTAGGAATGTATAAATATCATTCACGCCTATTATATCACCTAATTGTATTATAGGCAACCCTACACAAGATACATCCATTTTTATTAAAGGAAATGCTTTTCTTGGAAGCATGTAATTTGCTATCTTTTTCGCTGTCGCTACATCAGTTACGTAAGGATTGCTGAATTTATACTCTATTTCCTGGTACCTTTTTATCGATTTCTGGTCCCTAACTATAGTCAGTTCTTTAGCAGCAGACACCATAGGCCTACCTCTTAACTCAACTCTCGATACCCATACACTCATCCCGGAAGGGTCCTCTGTTTCAACGTACAAGGCATCTGCCGGGTTATCTGTAGGGTTTTCCACTCTAAGGTATACCGCGTCTGAATACACGTCTGATACGTCAAATAGCATGTTTAAATGGAATCCTGACAACCCTTTAACGTTTGTATTCTGTGCAGGGTAATAATACAGGCCTGCCGGAGTATAGGATCTGAGTCTTCTAATCTTACCGTCCCCTCTTTGCAAGCTTTTCGCACTTCCGCTTCCTGACATATACGTTTTGTCAACGTCTAGGCGATCAACACCTACTCTAGTCGGGTAATGCAGAACTAACTTCTTCCCCTCGCACGATGCACGCATACTGTCAGAAAGCACAAGTACCCATACCTCTTCCCCGTTATGAATCTCTGGCCTAAATGAGTAAGCCCCTTGGTAGTATGTAAATGCTGCTTTTTCACCACCAGCATAAACTATTGTGTTCAGTTTCTCGTATTCCCCAATTGTGGTGTCAGTTGATGCCGTTCTCCTTATTCGGTTAGAACCAAAGAACAATCTGCAACCGCTGCTTCCTGTCGACATAGACAACTCAACAGACGATGCTGAACCTGCAACTTGGCTCTTAACTCTAACGTAAACAGTACCTCCGTTGAAAACTGTTCTCTCTACACTCGCAGTACCAGGGAAAGTATCATTTATAGCATTTACAATATCCTCAGCATACACTGTGTAATCACCGTACTGGTTAAGCTCTGAGTACCTTTCAACATCAATCTCTACGTCTGGAGAACCATCTAATGATAGTCTAAATTTTGTAGACCCAACAGGTACCCGTATACCCCCTGTCAAGTCCAATGCATAGGCCGCACCTATACCGTCAGTAAAATCACCGTCGTCTCCACCCGGTATCGACAGTCTTGACCACTTGTCTGAAAACCCTGGAACATCCGTCGCAAGCGTTGCTGTCTCGGATAGATAATACGCAGCACCATTTTTAACTAGTTTATCCTGAGAATATGCCACTGCCGACCATACGTCAACCCCGATGTTAAAGTATGGTTCCCATACCTCCCGGTATAAGTCAGGCTCTAAACCTAACGATGTTGAAACTGGAGGATTCGAAACTATTATGCACTTGTATAAAACCTCGTTGTAAACAACTAAATCACCCAACCCGTATTCAATCGTGTCACTCCATACAATCAATGAATTTGTAACAGTCCAAACTAATGGAGAAGAACCCGGAACATCCGAACTGCTCGCTGATAATAACGAGGTATAGTACAACCCGGAGTATTCTACGTAGGACCCTTCCGAGTATGATTGTGGAACCCACGTAGATACAAAGCTAGGAGTCTTGCTTATCCACCCTACGGATAGAGAAGGATCGTTACCCTTATTTACCAGTATTGACTTGTATACTTTTCCGAAATCTTTCACAACAGAATTTATAGGATACTTAATTGCACCGTCCCAATCTACCAATATTGAGCTACCTAGTTTAACCCAGTCTGTACTGGATAGAGAAGGCTCGTCTGTAGTAGCGTCACCTGCATACCAGTACTCTCCGGTGTGTAAAACAACACTGTGGGAATATGTGCCAGCAGACCACGCACCTATCGCATAGTTTTGAAGCTCCCAACTTGTAGTCGAGTCAACAGGACTTTCCGCAGTTTCAACAACACACTTATACAAGCAGCCAGAGTATATCACAACATCGTTTACGGAGTATCTTCTGTTCTGAACATAATCGTAACCAGCCATTGTCTTAACCCACGGAGCCGATGTGTCGTATACCACAACTCCACTCTTTTCAATTATGAATGGAACTATCCCTATGTTCTTTTTCGAACTAGAATAAACCGTACCTAAGTAGAATACAATATCACCAAACTTATAAGATTTTGAAGCATCCCAATCATCAATTGAGAAACTACTTGACACAACTTCCCACCTGTCACTTAAAGTACTTGGAGGAGTCAAACGTCTATTTGTAAGTATGGCTCTATATAGAACACCACCGTGAATAACCATTGAGTCTTTCAAATATGTTACACCAGGTTCCCATTTTGTTATACTTGAGTCAATAACCCAATAAGCTGGAGTATTTAGTGAAGGAGTTTTCCCCTTATTAACAGCACCTGATACCATAGGCACCTTAGCTGCATCTGAAGCATTTATACCAAGTATGGTGTCACCATCAGAGTATTCTTTCAAGTTATCCCAAAACTCAATGTAAGAAGATTCAACCGGCTCCGTAACTAGGTCAACACCTTGCGTCCCAGGTGTAACTACTTTACGAACACGACCGTGATTTGTATCTAAAATGTAAGAACCAGCAGGAGCTGTTACGGACACCGGTCCTGATAAATCGTAGCTTCTTAAATTACCAAGTGTGTCTATGCACACCCAACTGTTTTTGAATTTTGTAATAAATGCAGGATCCTGGAAGTCTATTATGTCAAGACCACTCCATGAGGATGTGCATCTAAAAATCCTACCATCTGATTCAACTAAGTCACCTACCGCATAAGCTACGTATGGAGCTAATGTAAAAGTATTTGCTGATACTTCATCCCAGTATGTAGGTTCAGTACCAGGAGTTTTTGCTACGTTTAAACTTTCTGCCTCGAACACCCTGTCAATACCTGAAACAAGATGCGATACATATTCGCCAACCTGATAGTCTCTCCCGGCAGCCCAGGATTGCAATCTTGAGTCATACACTTTTAACCAGTGTGTATCAGTGCTTGGTAAAACACCTTGACTAGCCTGTAAAGCTCTGTACATGCACCCGTTCCATTTAACAATTGAACCTTCGGCATAGCTTAGAGTAACATCCCACGCATTTAAGTCTGTAAGCATGGAACTCCAGAATCCTAGAGCTGTTGATGGATCCTGATTAAGATTGTCGACGATACAACAGTACAAAAACCCATGTCTAAATACAGAGTCTCCACGGTAATACTGCCAGGTTGAACTCCACGACATAGTATCCCTATTGTACTTTGAAGGGTATTCTGCCGGTACATCCACTAATGATTTATCCCAAGGAGCAAAAGCACGGTACACTTTTTCTAACTGATTTACTACCCTGTCGGAACCATAACCTGCGTGTACGATAAATTTACTAGGACTCAGCACATGATTATTAAAATCTGATTCAGATCCGGTAAAGAATCCTGTCGCATCTAAGTACCCTATGTCCTCTACAAAGTTCATGTTGAATCTGATAGGAGATTGAATGTCACCAACGTACGCCGGGTTACTAAATGTAACATCGTAATCTGTGTTGTTACCCTTGTATAAAAATATAGGAGTTAAGTTATCCCACAGCCGGTGCAACTTTGCCCATACCAGGTCTGAATAACTCCAACCAATTGATGACAACTCTTTTGTAAGTACGCTTGATCCAACAAATAAACCTGTCTCAACGTCTATGTCTCTAAAGGGTACTGGGTCCAGTTTATCTGTAGAAACAACAATCTTATTTTTAACGTCAGAGTCGTTTACGTCGTACCCTACCTCTATTAAATTTTTGTCGTAGGCAAGTGAGAAGTAAGGCACTATCAATTCTTCTTCAGACCTAACATATACGTCGCCAATATTTCCGCTACCAAGGTATACGGATGACATGCTGCTATCAGAAAAAAGATGTGTGAAAGTATCAAGAGACTTTAACGAATCCAATAGCGTAACACCTTCAATAATTGAAATAGTTATTCCAACTTTGTCGGTGTAACCAGAAACTGTTCCATCACCGCCAAACTGCTCGATTAAAGTGTTTGGTGTTGTGTAAATCTCTATGTCCACACCAGGTATTATATCCGAGTAAACAGACGAGAATTGAACAGCACTCTTGTCATCTACCCACAACCCGGCAGCGTCTATACCTGCCACTCTAAATCTTCTGAATTCCTTCGTTGTCTCCACATACTTCATTCCGTTACTGTCCATTAGCAACGATGTGGCAAAGTTAAGCGTTTCACTTATCTCTGCATTGTTAATGTCGTAGCCGCGTATAATGACAGAACCGTTTTGATTGCAAAAACTGTTTTCTGTAACTCTGCACCCTATAACTCCGTACTCTGGAGATTCAATTGTTAGAGATCCCCAACCAGTACTTAGAGTAGTACCAACTGTTGATTCAAATGTTCTAAACACACCTGAGTATCTTTTTATTTTTTTACCGTTACCTACTTTTATAACCGCACCGTTCTTAGGTGTAAAAAATAATTTAATACCTCCGGCACCGTCTGCCACAAAATTATCACCGACATCTGAACCATCCACGTATACATATTGTATGTCAAATAATGGATCTAAATATGCAGAAGGAAGTGTAAAGTATGTTGTCGCACCGTCACCTGTAGCAGGTAATTGAACAAAATCCTGATAGACTGCGCACCTTATTTTCTGAGAGGATTCTACCATGTCATCTGACCATGCGTATATATCACTTGTAGTTGCAGCAAACCCTCCAAACTTTTGAAAGTACCAGTATCTATCTCCGGCACCAGAAACTTTAGTCATATCTCTAACCACTACTCGCTTAACCGGCTTACCTGCCAAGTTTTCAAAAGTAGCCGTTACCGCTTTCTCAGTAACTGAATAGGAAACACCTTTACTATTTCTACCGTCGTTGTAACCGCCGTACATTACCGGTATTTTTTTAGAATAGTCATACGTAAAACCATTCAATGTATCTCTACCGTCCACGACAAGAGGTATCAGATTTGAATTTGTGTGAGGGTTCTCTATGTCAATTATATGTACGTAGTAACTTCCACTATTATGTTTAACAACAGCGTATACCTTTCCATCTTCCGGAAACGGAGAAACACCAATTACAGAGCTAATCTCTTCGCTCTCTTCTAACTTGTAGTACCCTGCACCGTGTTCTGGAAGTGTATTGTTGGATGCGAACTCTGAATATGTACAATCCAAAACTAAACCACCAGACAACAACTTTATGTAAAAAATGTTTCCGTTGTATATTGAGTTTCTGTCGTAATAAATACAAAATAAATTTGTGTAACTACTCACCCATTTTTTAACACGAGAATCTGTTAATGAAAAACCTAACGTGTCTATAACTGTGAATGTAGCCGCTGGATTATAAACAACAAAGTACCTGTAGTCACTACCTATATTCACGTATGCACTTGTCTCGCTCAACACTATCTCACTAAGTGAGTCACCGAACCTCCACGTGTTCGGACCATACCCAGAGTTTGAACCCTCAATGTAGTATGGATTAACGAATGACGGAGAACCAGCATTAAATACACTAACTGAAAAAATATCATTAAACTGTAGTAGTTCTGTTCCTACAACCTGCTCTTTTATTCCAGCAGCAGAACCTTCTACTACTTTTGATATTGACATACCTGACGTATAGAATGTGGAACCATCAAACCTACCTGATATTAGTTCCGTACCAGGAACACCAACAGTGTTACTCTCTATGTACAAAGCACCGTTTGAATATGTTGTTGTAAACTTTAAGAAGTGGACTGTATCCATTTTACTTTTAACTGCAACGATTATATCGTACCGAGACATAGTATCTGTAATGTTAACGTAAGTTATGTCACCTGTATAATTTGGAATAACCGGCATTGTAAGTCCATCCTTCCAGAACTGTATCGCGGATATACTGTTGTCACCTGTGAACAAAATAAAGTATGAACCGTGTACCTTACTCGTATCCGGCTCTGTATTGAACAAGTCATACTTGTAAACTGCTTTTGTACCAACTGACAATACACTACTAAGTGTCTGTCGGTACACCTGAACATCTGAAGAATTTACAACTGGAAATTTTAAGTTGAACCTACAGTTTGAGAATCTTGCCAGGAAAGAGTCTCCTAATTCATTTTGAAGAGTAGCAGTATAATTAGTTAAGTCTACACCGTACACTGCTTTCTTCTCTATCGTTGAAGAGCCCTCATACAAACGCAACAGCTGTAACTGATCATTATACTCAACCTGTGAAATAATTGCTTTTTCAAGATACTTATTGTTGTGTACAACATTCGCGTTATCAAATTCTGACACATTTGTAAAATTAAAAATTGACTTTGTATCAAATAGGAGTTCTTGCCCACTCAGCGAGCCTTCCTCAAAAATAACTTTGTACAGTTTAGTTTTATCGTTAAAACATATATATGAACCATTGAACTTATTAAGTATCGAACCAATCGCACCGGCTTGAATTACGAATGATGACCCTTCGTAATGTATGTAGGCCTCTGTACTTCCATTAGAAAACAAATATATTACTACAGTCTCCTTTGTGTACGGATTGAATGTAACAGACAAACACTTGGCACCGTTAATGAACAGTGCTGGAGGTGAAATCCTACGAGATATTGCTACAGCATCTTTAATAACAATTCTACCACTCTCATCGTTGAAAACAACCGATAGCATCCCGGAGGCTATCTCTTGTAGAATAGCCCAACCGGACTGATCTTTAAATGAGGCATACGCTACTATAGGATCGTGAACGACACCAGTTAGGTCTAAAGTCGATACATCAACGCCTGCATCTATTAACAGTGCCTTTACTAGAAAAGAAAACTTTCTCCCACTCCAGTCTCTAAAGAGAATATCACCACGAACAACTTTTTTTCGTATCAGTGCCCGGATACCGTCTTTACATCTGAAGTCTACTTCCATCGCCTTACTCTTAACCGAGTACGAGTTTACACTCCCTTTAAACCTTGTGAAAGACTGTCCGTTGTATATTACTGAAATCACAACACCTATGTCCGTATCCATGTACAAACTGTAGGGAGAGTCCTCATTGAACTTTGATAGAAATGAATCATGATTACTCAACGTGAAACTAGCGTCTGCAGCACTGTACCCTTGAAGGTCCTCCGCTTTGGATCTTGAAATTCTGAAAGTCTTAGCTCGATTAAACCCTTCTATGTAATCTTTCTGCTCCGGGTCAGCAGTGTGCGAAGCAACGTCGTACTCCACAGACAAGTCATACAGCTTCGAAACACCGTAGTTTGCATGGAAGAAGAATTTGAACTGCAAATATCTTCCGTACACAACGTCTGTCAGTAATTCCCCTGACTCACACTCAACCCACGGAGACCATGAACCAAAATCTTTCTCAGATACAGACCTAACAAATACACTTACGTTTGACCCACCCCAAGTAACTCGTCCCCAGTTTATAAAATCTGGACCACCCTCAACAACAGGTGAAACTGAACTATCTGAACCACTGCATAAAGTTACGTCTTCTGTAACACCACTCTTTAAAGATAACGCCGGGTATATTTTAAGTACATCCCCTTCTTCGAAGTCAACACTTCCACTTGTTAGATTAAAAGATACATACCGATTAGAGTATTTTATCCCAACATACGCATCCTCTGTTACACCTACAGAAGAACCTTTTACAACGAATCTTGCAGACGGACCACCATCCACACACAGCAAATACCAAGTCTCAGAGAATAAATTCTTTAAATATTTTACGTCAGTTATGGAACCATCACCTATGTTTAGTTGCTCACCTACTACACCATACGAATCAACACCACCTATCACAACACTATTCCCGGGAGAGCCTACACCATAAAAGTTGATGCAGGAAATGCTCGAACCAGCTGAAGGAAGTTTTAGAAAGTTTGAACTTAACTCTATTGTGTTTGTAGCTTCATTTATTGATTTAACTCTGTGAGGTGTATCACTTCCTGAAAGTGTTATGTAGTTCCCCAAGGCACTGAACAGTACAGGCCCAGGTGCTATAGTTACACTATTAACTGTAGACGAAACTACTGTCGCATCAAAATACTTTCTCGTCTCTTGAAACTGTGCAAATTGGTCATAAGTGTATATCTTAGATATAAAATCATCTTTCAGCCAATCAAACTTTATTGAATAAGCATACTCATTTTTTAACTCTTTTGTTTTTCTCTCTGAAGCAAGTGTTAACTTAAACAAATTAGATCTCCTGAATCTCCATCCTGTACTGGTATGTAGATGTGGCCGCTTCCTGTTCCGATTTAGAGGTTTTCCGTCTATCTACTGATAAACTACCCGGAACTATTGTGCATCGATAAAAGTCCAACGTATCTGTTATCAAACCAAGTATACCTGTCCTTTCGGAAAGTTCTTTAAGCTGTAGATACATACCGTGTGAAATCTTATCTCCTCCAACTGACATTTTATCATAATTTTTAGAACCTATGGTCTGTTTAGCGTACCCACCACCTAGTAGCTTTACAAGAACAGTATTTGACTCATTGCTGAGACCTGCTGTACTCGGGTTTGCTTCAAACTTAGTAACTGCACTCTCGTCATTTATAAACAAATTACTAAAGTTTGAACTGGTATATATTTTTATACCTGAAAATTCAACGTACCTATCTTCTGCAATTGCTGATCTAAGTACGTAGGGTGTAACCTGTAAACTATCTGATTTAAAATTATATTTCAAAAACAAATCAGTACCTGGACTGTAGTTATTGAATGTCAATCTTCCAGTTGAAAGTTGCAGCCTTGCTAACTCTGTTGATCCGTCCATAAACTGTATCTTGTCAGAGTCTATATCAACCACAGTTGTATGCACGTTTATTGTACCATCAGGAGTACGGACATACAAAACTAAATCTGCATCCTTCTTCACTCCTTTAAATTTAGTATAAAATATGTTAGAACTCTGAGATACATTCTCTGTTAGAAAGTCCTTTGTTAAAGGTACCTGTACGGTAGAAATTGAACTGCCTGAAAACCCATAAGTAGTAATTGTAGACGAAGCATCTACCCTTCCACCAGGTACTGTGAAAGGATTTGGAATACCTGTGTACGTTTCAACACCGTTAACATTCACTTTGAAGTAAGCCAGTACGTAATTTTGATACTCAGCCTCTCCGAACTTATTAGTGTACGGAAGATATACTGCACAAAACTTACCATTACTGTCGCTCGCAACCTGTGTCGCACCTCTCACTACTTCTTCGTCAGGGCTATTTGATGTATTGTCATAATAATAGGGCACTACAGTTATCTCATACCAATCCCCCGGCGTAGCTGTGTCTTGCATTGCACTGTTGGATATTACAACCCTTACAAAGTCACCCATGTAAGAACCTGAAAATATGTATTTCAAATACTTTAATGTAACATCGGTGTATTTCATTACTTTGTACTCACCACCTTTTACAGATGGAAATACACCAGAGTCAATATGCTTTATTCCCACACCACCATGGACTGTAGGTATTCCAGCCTGGAATGTAAACGACTCTGGTATTGTTTGAAAGTTTCTCCTACTTCCAACAAACTCAATATTGTTTAAGTGGTACATTAAACCACCACCTAACGGCTGAAAGTCGAATGTAAGGCTGTGACTACTTTCAGTCCCTTTCATTCTAAATACAGAGTAATCTTTCCCGTCACGTAAGCAGTCACTATGGTGGAAAAAACTATAGGATATTAAAAGGACATCACCGTCCTCAATAGTTTTAACAGAGTCCAAACCTGTCACCCTAACTAGGTTAGAATGAAGCACCGGTGTACTTGCCGTGTTTAAACGATCCAGCTCTTCCGCGTAGGGTTCTAACAGTGAAATATTTAGTGATGGAACAGGGTATACAACACCAAACTTATTTTGGATGAATGCGTCAACTGAGTGCGTACCGGCAGAAAAAACTATCGGACCATACTCTGTTGTTACGTCTACAGATATGTTACCAGGCGATAAACATTTCACAACCTCTTTAACGGATCTTGTTATAAAGTCGGAAGCTGTGCTTAGAAGGTAAGGTCCTTTTTCTTCGTACGTTTGTTCAACGTCAGAGAATACATCAACAGAACCGTACATAGGATGTCTGTCCAGCTCTTGCTTTGCACTCAGCATGTTTGTATCGAGATAGTTTCCATCTTCATCTATCTCAACACCTCTACCGAAAGATTCGTAAGGACCAATCTTCCACCGTATAACACCTATCTCATTTCTAAAAAAATTATTATCTGGCATGTGTTTACCCTCACTCACTGTATCTTAAATTTTCGTCTTCTAGTGCCCCACGTATAACCATAGCGAGAGACCTTTGTCTGTCCGCATCAAGCTGAGAAGGATCAATAAAGTCTGCATCAATTTGTATCGTAAAGTTATTTGTAACAGGACGTACTTGAGACCATGTAGATATATCCTTTGGCCCTGATACAACTTTTTGACCATACATTTCAGAAAACTCTTGAAGTGTCTTTGCTATCTCAAACTGACCATTACCTACCGATCTTAAATAAAGATCCTCAGCTTCTGATATTCTATCAACCTCACCTTTGTCTGTTGTGTAAACACCCCCGGTATCACGGTTAAAACTTTGCTGTAAGTTTCGTAACGCATCAAGGTTAGCCTGAATGAAACTTTTCTCATCAGTAGCTTTACCATGCTCAGACTTGTAAAGTTCGTACTGTTTTCGAAGTAAGTCGTTTGCTTCTTTCGTAAGTGATACAACCTCTGCTTGCTGATCTGCTGCACGACTATTTATTGACATAACGTCATTATTTACGCTGATCAATTCTGCAGTAAGTGCAAGACCTTCAGTTGAATTACCAAGTTGGTCTGTTATAACTCCTATCAATCCGTCAAGCTCGTTTGGACTTAGCGATACACCTGCAGTAATTGCAGCGTTAAGTGGTGTCAATGCTGTTGTTATCTGTGTAGCTGTCATTGACGTACCGGAAAGCCCTGTGGATATCCTACCTACTACACCTACCCTACTAACAGACTGTGCCGCTGAAGCAATAGATAGTGCATCAGCCTGTGCTGCTGCAAGCTGAATCTGTTCACCGTAGAATGTTTTTATTTCATCCGTCAGTTCTAGATTACCGCGAGCTGTCTCAGAGAATATCTGTGTCATCTGCTTCGGCATAGCGTTGTAAGCATCAAGGACATTACCTGCCCCCATACCGCTTACTGAACCAGCAAATGCTGAACCATCTATATTCTCTGCAAAAGATCTGAACTCATCAAACGCTTTATTTATACCTTCAATTTTTAATTTGTTCTTACTTGTCCACTCATTGAACATATTCTCGATTGAAGAAAACTTAACCTCTGCTGTGTAAACAAAGTTATCCATCCCGGTAGCTATTACGCTAACGAAGCTGTCTGTCTGGAACTTGTACACATCAGATGTTTCATTCGCAGAAGAAACACGGTAGTTAGCTAAAGCACGTGTCAGCTCTATAACACCCATGTTTCCAACTTGGTCAGCTACACCTTTATCCAGTGAAGCAATTTGCTGTAGTTGTGATTGAGACAGTGCAGTATTAGAACCTGTTACTGAAGACTTAGCTATATTATTGCTTAGTAAGTAATTTGTAAGGTCTGTCTGGTTCATGAAGTTACCACTCTGTATATCTGATACAAACGAACTCGAACCAGATGACATATCCTTAAACTTCTTATTACCAGATGTTGAGAAATCAAACCCACCGGATGTATTCTTTCTAAGTTTACTTACCCAGTCACCAACCATACCTAAACCAGAAGCAGCACCTTTTAATGATTCATAAAACCCTGCATTCTTTGCTTTCGCAGAATCTAGAGCAGATCCTATCAAGTCCCACGCACGTTTTGTGTCAGTAGCACCGTCCATCATCTTGTTTACTGCACCGGTTATCTTCTGCATATCGTCTACAAACTTCTGAACATCACCTACATTCGCAGTAGATAATGCTGCTATCTGGTCGTCAATCGCTTTTAACGCTTCTGCTTTTTCTTTAATCTTAGTAGCATATTCACTTTGCTGCTGAGTCTGTAAAAGAATAGCTGTCTGGTATCTCTCTTCATCTGCAGTAGTCCATAATAAACCTTTCTTCGCCTCTTCTTTAAGCTCATCGTTTGTCTTATATGCCGCGCTTGCTTCATTCTCTAGTGCAGTTTTTTCAGATGCTATTCTAGACTTATCAGTGTTTAGCTGATCTACTTGCATAGTTCTTGAACCAGTTTTTAGGAACATTCGATCCATAGCACCCTGGAAATCAAACTCTCTACCTCCGTCTTGCGTAGCCCTAAAGACCTGTATAAACTCCATAGTAGCAAGTGCCGCTTTCGAAAGCCCCTTACCGAACTCTTTTACATCACCACCAGCAGCTGTCCATATCTCTGCTATCTTATCTATTTTACCTTGTACTCTCTCAGAAAGAGTATCGAAAGATTCTGATACCTGCTCTACTGAGTATCTTGCTTCTTGCATAGACGCATACAGCATAGCCTCTGCTTCACTTAGATTTTCGTCTAGACCAAGCTTAGCAGATATATCCTTTGAGTTACCAATTGCCGTACCTTTTCTCTTCTCTGCTTCTTCATCCCACCAAGCACCCTCTTTCATACCTTCATCAAACGTTGCGAATGATGACCAATCCTCGCTTGAGTAAAGAGAACTTTGTTTAGCTTTGAAATCGTTAAAACCCATGTTACTTTTAATAGTCGCAGTATCTGCCACTAACTGACCACCTGATACACTAAGTCCGTTGTCTGTTTCGAACATGTCTCTCATCTGGACCCAAGCTGTGTTATTTGCAAATGCACCTAAGTCAGATGCAACAGCAGACATAATGTCCGACATCCCACCTAATAGATCGTCAACACTCTTGTACAGTAAACTAGCCGCACTTTCTATCATTCGTGCAGACTCTAACTGTAGTGTAAGTGCCTTAGTTTGGTTTTGAGCTTCTCTAAATTTTCTTTCTTGTTTTGTTTCCTTGTTGAACGCTCGTGTGAGTATGCTACTAACCTGTACACCAATAGCCTGACCCATCTGTGTCCCGATTGCTTTACCAAGTGGACCCCAGATAGAACCTATAGCACCACCAACTGTCTCACCTGTTTCTCTACCAAGCTTACGGTTTTTAGCCATCTCTTCCTGTAAGTCCTCTCTATCACCCTCACCCTTTGCAACGTACTTATCGAGACCTTTCTCTTTCATCTCTGCGTAGTTACTTCTGGTCCCGAGTATACCGTCCCAAATTTTCTCACGAATTTGTTCCTCGAACTTATCTGTAGCAGCACCTAGCATACTAAATATGTCAGCTGCTGCTGCACCTTTATCTCCACTCATCGCACCTTTTGAGGAGGATGCGGATGTAGCCGCCGTAGATTTTGATGAGCTACTACCAGACTGAACTGCACCGGCTAAGGCCTTAATATCTACCTTAGCACCTTCCTTTTCTTTTTGCTCCTCTAAAGATTTGCTTTCAACTTTTTCAAAACTTTCTTTTTTATTATCATCGGAGGCTTTACCTCTAGCGTATTCGTAAAGTTCTGAGTTCCCGGACATACCAGATAGGAATGCGAGACCCATATTACCACCCTGCTCTTTTACAGCAGTTCCTGCAATTTTACGCTTCTCGTCCATTTCTTTAAAGAAAAGATTCTTACGTACTTCACTTTGTTCAGCTCGGTACATTTTCTTATCTTCTTTGCTTGCACCTTGCGCTCCCATAGCTTTAGACTTTTTTAGTCTCTCCGACCAGCTGTCGCGCATTGCCTCAACAGCTTCTTTGTCCATACCTTTTAGAACTGAACGAACATCCTGACGGAAACGAGATGTATCACTTCGCATTGACTGAAGTTTAAACTTTGTCTCTTTCCCAAAAGCAACAGCTGATTCAGCAAGGTTCTTGTTTATTTCTTTAGACTTAGAAAAGAATGTATCGAAATCACCTGTTTTAAAAGCTTTACTTCTACCCTCTTGAAGCTTCTCTCTTTCCGGACGTAAGTTTAATGCTCGTTTCTCATAAAACTTTTTAGATTGTTCTAATTCCTGCGATGATTCATACTTCTTCATCCCTCTAATAAGAGAATAACTAGTACCAAAACCACCTTTATTTACGTACGACTTTACATCAAAGTTTTTAAGATTTTGTTCCTCTGCAATCTTATTAGACTTTTTAGTTGCAGCTGTAACCTCTCTCTTTGCTTTATACTCTGAAATGTTTGCTTTTACATTCTTAGAAACATACTTACCAAAACCAGATGCTATTATTTTCATCTCAGCAAGTTTAGACGATAGTACATTACCCGCTTTGTAAACTGCTGTAGTTATGTTACCAGTTTTTACCATGTCAAGTGCTGACTCTTTTCTTACTTCCCGTTTTTCTGGCAGCATAAACTCGTTAGACTGTTTTGTTTCCGGTATATAACTTAAGTTTAGTGATTTAGTACTTACAGGTACTGATACAGGCCCTGGAGTAACTTCTACTACTGGATCTGAACTTCCCATAACTTTAACACTATCCATAATCTCTGTAAACTTAAAAAACGATTTATCTTGATCTTTTCTTAATCTAGACAACTCTTTACTAAACTTTTCTAAACCTATACTAAGTTCTTTTGATACTTCTATTTCTTTCTTAGTCGTTTCATCAAGTTTTGCCATCTCCCCGGAATTAACTTCAACCTCAATACTTTCAACCATTGATTTCATGTAGGAAGCTGACCCACCTGCTGCGGATATAACACTCCCTGAAGCAGCCGATACTCTTCTACCATCTGAACCGTACTTAGGCAACCTTGAAGCAATCTGTTGTACACCAGGTGACCCTGCGTATCTTGCAGGAATAACAACTTCACCCGGATGTAGAACTGCGGGTATCTCACCTGCGACGTAGGCCTCGTGGTTACGCATATCGGAACCGTAGTAACCATTTACTACACCACCACCGGTTGCCATGTACACTGCACCTTGTGCATGTTTCTTACCTTTCAGCTGTACCCCAAATTCGTTGGCTAACCCTTGTATTAAATCTGTAAATCCAATTTTTAGGTCTTGAAAGAATGTATCCTCACCTAATGACCCACCAGCACCACCTGGACCACTTACATTAGGCAATATCTTCTCCCACTGTTCTAGCGTACTTTTCATCTGGTCTTTAGATATACTATCAGGTGTTGCCGCTATCTTTTCAATCAAAGCACTTTTCTGCTTGTCTACTATGTCCTTTAGAGATACTCCAGAAACTGCAGATATTTCTTTTAACGCTGGTAAAAGATTCGTTAAGTCTACTGATAGAAGATCTACGCTATTCAATAACTCTTTTATACTCGCATCCGCAGAAACCCTTATTTCGTCTATCGGTACTTTTTTAGAGAAAGCTTTCTTTAAATTCTCTCCGACATCATTCATAAGATTGCTTCTTGCATCAGAGTTTATTGATGCAAACATATCCGTGATACCTGTTATAACAGACTCCGCATCTGTAAGATCCGAGTTTATAAAGTCGTTGAATCTGTTTACAGTTGAATCAACGGTACTGTACATTCTCTCGTTTGCTTTCTGCACATCTAGCATTAGTGAATAGTATTGCTGAACACCACCTATTGCTGATTTAGCACTATCGTCTACTTTATCCCATGATAACTTACCACCTTGTGTAAATACATCTATTAGAGAAACTATTGTATCTTTGTAAATGTCAGCAGCATCACCAGCCGTATTCATTGAGTCGCCGAATACTTGTACTTCAGCAAAAGTCTTATTCAAAGATTTCTGAAGTTCTTTAAAAGCAGAAACCTCTCCTACCGTTGTCTGAACCTTTGTCCATATAGTTTCAAACTTACCTAACATATCTCCGGCTTCTTTTGCTTTTTCAGAAATCTCTACAAGTTTTTTAGAAACATCTCCTGACTTATCTGTTTCAGCTACTTTCTCAAACATTTCTTTTTGCTTAGTAAGCTTGTAGTAGCTATCTCGAAGTGTGTCAACAGCTGTCGAAACTTCCGATACAACAGACTCCTCCATATCCAGAGATGTGTTTGATAAACCTTTAGCTGAATATAGTTTTCGAATAGCTGAGTATTTTTTTAACTGGTCGATTGTCTGATTTATACTCTTACCTATTCGCATACTGTTAGCTTCTATGCTTACATCAAACATTTGAGATAAGAACTCACGCCCTTCTTTGCTCTTAATATCTACAGTTGATAAAACACTCTTCAATACATTTTCGAAACTTACTAAAGCATCCTCTGCCGCATAGTATGAGTCAACAATACCTGATGCCCCCATACCTGATAAAGCTGCTGACAGTTCAGTTATAGCTTTTATATCCGCATCGTATTTTTTACCAGCCGACAAAGCATCGCTTATTGCTTTTACTTTCTCTAACCCACTTATGTAAGTTGTTAGCATAGCAGACGATTCTTCCCAGTTACTACCCTGTAAGTTAGGATCTTCAAGTATTGATTGAACACGAGATAACTCAGTAGCAAACTCTGAGGACATCTTTTCATAGTTATTAAATAACTTAGAGTTCCCAATCTTTCTACCAACTTCTTCTAGCGTAGTTAATTTATCAGTCAACTGGTCTATACCTAACGACGAAGAGTCTTTAGCATACTGGGCTGTCATATCCGAAACTAATTTTGGATTAACATACTCGCTACCTGCCATACTTTGTTTTTTTGCAGTTGATATTACAGTCTTCCACTTATCCAAAGCGTCTGACCTTTGATCTATGGAACCGCCAGCAAACGAAGGACCAGATGAGAATTTCTTTGCATCTGTACCAACGTAGCTTATTCGTTGAGAAATCCTATCATGGTCTGCACTATCTATTTTACGATATGACTCGTACACAGCATCTAGAGCACCTTGCATTTCTCTTACGTTTTTAAGTTCAAACAGTTGACGAGCTTCTAATTTCAACTCAAATTTCAACTCAGGATTTTCACTAAACTTACCAATCTCGTCGTTTAAGTCTTTCACCCTGGAAGTAATGGCTGAAATCTTAGCACCAGTCTCATCAAACGCACCACCCATACCTTCGTATACTTTTCCAAGTGCACTTGCTTCGGATAATGACCTACCTAATGTTAATTTAGAACTTCTCTGTCTCATCTTTTCTAACTCAAAGTTTGACTTACCTAGTTCTTCACCTAATATTTGTGCGCTTTCTTCCATCCTTTTTATTTCTGAGGAGATATCTTCCTTCTTTTTAGGATCTGTCTCTCTTTGTAAATTACCTTGTTGAACAGACTTCATCTTCTCTAATAAAAGAATCCTTTCTTTTATTGTACTTACATACTTCTCGGCAGCATCTATACGACCCTTATCGTCATTGTAGTTTTGTATTCCACCACCTTTTATTGCGGAAGTAACAGTATTTATATTCGAAAATGCAGCACCTACATCCATAACTGACTGCTTCAAACTGTTTGCAACATCACCAACGATGTACATATTTTTCAGCATACTCGTTGTCATTGATTCAAACTTAACACTATTTTTGTCTATGGACATACCTAGCGATTCGAACTGCCCAATAATGAAATCTAAGTTTTTCTGAACTTTTTCTTTGTACTCTTTCATCTGTTCAGCATTACCGGCACTCTTTGATGCTTCATCAAATATCTTTGAGAACGTAGTAACTTCACTGTACTGCACGCCCAATTCAGCAAGTGTTTGTCCCAGCTGACGAATCTGGGTTAGTGCCTCTTTACCTGATGTAAAAGTGTTATCAAAAATATCTACTGCCAATGCTTTTTGAATAGAGTCTACTGATTTTTTAACAACTGATAAATCAATACTACCGAAAGCCTTAACGTACATACTTGTAAGCTCTTCCTGTAAATATTTACCGTAGTTCACTAGTTCAGGATCACCTGACTTTTTCATTACATCAATTGTCTCTTTTATGTTACCACCTGAACGACCAACAGCCGCAGAAAGTTTTGTAAAGTTCTCACCTACACCCTCCGCAGAAACTTTACCCATCCCCTGAAATGCAGTAGCCATCTCACGTACAGCTGTTTTAAACTCTTCTTTTTTCTTAGAAATTAGGTCAGTTATTTTAAGGTACTGCTCCATCGCCTTAGCTTGTTCTTCAATACTTTTTTGCTGAGCGTCAGACCCTGCTGCACCTAAAGCACCATCCGCATCGTCCCCCATTTCCTTCATACTTTTCGACATAGTTGCCATGGTCTCTGACATAACCTGTAAGTTTCTTGGATCAACACCTACAGCTTTAAATATCTCGAGGAATCCTTCAGCCTCTTTCGTACCACCCATTCCAGCCTTTTTCAGTCCTTCTTTTATAGCCTTTTGCATCCCTTCAGAGGATCTACCTCCAGACTTTTTAAACTCTTGCTCGATACTCGCTAATACTGTACCGAATGATTTTTTAGCTTTATCTCCACCTTGCTCCGATATCATCCCTTTATAAATAGCTTTCGCTGCGTCAACACCTATACCTCTGGCATTGTTGATGGCGATAACAGCACCCATGCTCTGTTGTGTCAATCCTAGCATTTCACCAAGAGAGTTCTGACGTGATATCATCGCTAAGTCTGCACCACTATTCATGATGGCATTAGCTTCTGTATTTATATTTTTTATCGATACTAATAATTTTGCAAAAGTTTTTTCATTGCTTGTAGCACGTACAACTGATGTATCTGTAGAGAACGAACCTACTGTTTCATTTGCGGATATTGATGTTAGTGCTTTCTTAAATACTCCCTTAGCTGAGGATGCATCTTTCTCCATCCCCTCAGCTAAAGACTTGATCTTCGCGACCTCTTCCTTAGCTTTCATTACATGAGTGTACCTTTCATGAATTTCTTTTGCTAGAGCTTCTCCACCCTTTTTATCGGATATCCCGTACTCAAATTTAACCTCTGCTTTTACAGATTCTATGTCTGTACCCTTACCCTCATCTACCATTTTACCAAAGTACTTACCCGCCTGTTTACCAGCGTTTTGTGTATTGTTTGCCTTTTTCAAACCGGCAGTTGCATCCTCTATATCTTTTCTGGATTGATTAACTAATGATTCATAATCAGCTGTAACTTTTGCAAGGTACTCTTTCATTCCTTCAACGCTAAATGCGTCTTCAATTGTCTTGTCAACAACTGATGAAACTTTAGAAGAACTAACACTTCCTGGCTTAATTGTTTCATTTATTTTTTTAAGAAGTTTACCAGGTAGGTCTGTGTTATTCTGAATGAAATCAGTAGCATACTCCATTAAATCAATACCATCTATCTCACCAGATATTTTTGATCCAACATCTTCTAATGACGCGCGTACTGAGTCTACGTAACCTTTTCCATAAACACCTAAGTCTTCAGTTGTCTTCCCTGTTGAAGCAACTGATGCAGTTTTAAACAACTTCTTCCCTGGCTCATCCAGTAACCCTTTCTCGCTACTATATGATAACTGGTCGACAACACTTTTCTTTCGAACAATAGCTACCTGCCCAGACTGCTCTTTAACAACACTGGACATCGCTGCATCTATCTTCACTGCAGCACCAAACAAGTCTCCATAATTTGCAACAATAGATCCTATATGTTTCGACATGTCCTCAAGATACCTATTGTAATCCGATAATTCAACATCACCAAAATTAAGAAACTCTTTTGATACGGAAGACATTTTTGAAAGTTTATTAACAGACTTGTCTATTGCTTTGTCTAATACTTCAAAAGTTTCTGTGAAAGCTTTTACTGATTTTTGAGCTATACCTAAAGTATCAGTGTACGACACACTAGGTCCTGCACCTATACTCTGAACTTGTTTAAGTTCACCTCCATCTCCCTTTGCAGCCGTATACGCTTCATTAACGCTTGAATACTGTTTAACCATTTCTTCACTAGCATATTTGTCAACCTTTTTCTGATCAAGCTTTCCGTCTGTGAGAAGACTCTCTTTTGGACTCAAGTCTATTACGCTTATTTTATTATCTGTGTTTAACAAGTAACTTTGAACTTCTTTATATTCACCGTTAGCCTGCTTCACACGCTTCGTAAATACAGCAAGTGTATTCTCTGTTATTTTTGCAGCCTTATCCGCATCCAACTTTACATTCTCTGCGATGCCAGCATACATTCCATTTAAGTCTGTCGATACGGATACTGAACCACTTGCAAGAGACTCTGCCAGTTGGTTAGCTCTTTCCCTTAGAGCTTTGTCTGCACCTGGTGCCTTGATTACACTCTCGGCCAGTCTACTAGATAGTGCTGTCATCTCGCTTACCGGTTGAGAAACATCAGCATTTCTAATGTAGTTAGCAAGGTCTCCGCCAACCATTTTAGAAATCATTACTTTCAAACCTTTCTCGTAATCTGTTCCAAATGCCTCGAGCTGTCTTGTCATATTTATTGTAAACGCTCCGGCAGTATCAGACTTCTCAAGAATAGTACTAAGTAAGTTTACGACTTGGCCAGAACCCCTCTCACCTGCTTTTGTAAACAAACTATCCATTTGCTCAATCGCATCGTTTATATACGCCTGTGAGCTTACGTATTCTTCCGTAGCTTTCTTTACTTCTTTTGATTTTTTACTAATTAACTTTTCATTACCGGATTCTTTAGCAACTGATAAAGCAGCTTCTGCTTGTGATTTATTAGTAGTTGCTTTTTGTAAATCCTCAATTCGAGATGTACCTAAACTCGCACCAAACAATGACGAGATACCCTCGTACCACTTACCAGAACCTTTTCTATTCATAGCAGTGAAAACATCGTCGATAGCATTCGCAAGAGATATAATATAATCAACCTCACGTGCTTCTTCAATATCACGTAATGTTTTTGCAAAAACATCTAAACTACTCGCAGATTTTAAAACTGCGACACCATATGTTGTATACCCGGCAACTACACCTGGCATTATACCAGCTAGATCCTTTCTTAGTTTTAGTTCACGGTCCAATGCCTTTTCGTTCAGATTTGAAGCGTTAGAAACTTTCGAAGCAGCAGAGACATAAGCTTCTAGTGCACCCTGATTTTCTGAAAGACTGTATCTATCCTTTTCAATGTCTTTTCGTCTACCGGCCATAGCCTTCGAACCTTTCACGTCGGTGTTTGCTTTAATCGCACCGGCTCCAACACCAATACCAGCAATAGCGGCTGCCACGGCTGCTGCAATAGCTACAGGAGGTATAGCCAGTGTACCTGCAGCTGCTGCACCTCCACCACCCGCTGCACCACCCGCGAATAAACCTCGTAGCCCTGCGAATAAACCACCCTTTACTGCAATGTCTCTACCTGTATCTTTCACTACATCCTTAGTCTTTTTAGATAAAGTTTCTTTTGTAGCTTTTGCTGCGGCCTCCCTGGCAAGTACATCTGTAGCCGCGTCACCAAGCTGTGAGGTTTTCTTAGATATTTTACCTTTACCAGTTGACATACTCTCTCTTATTTTCATAAGAGCTATTTCTTGTTGTAACAAAGAATTAACCGCTGCTCTCTCACCTACTTCGCTTTTAACAGAAAGATTTAAACCTTCTTGTAAAACTTTAGTTTGACCAAGGGCTACAGCCTCTTTGTCTATACCTGCAACACTTACATTTTTCAATGCAGCAAACTCTGCAGCAAGCTTTTTCGAATCTATAGTGTTCTTCTTCAGTAGGCCACCGATCAAGGAGAAAGCATCCAACTGTCCACCTGTTAAAAGCTTTAATGCTGTTGCAGCAACAGCTGTTGTTGTAACTACTGTACCAAGCCCAACAACTACAGTCCGTACTCCACCAGGTAATTCATTTACTGTACTTAGGATACCTCGAATAGCTTTAGCACCACCATCTAACACCGGAAGAGTGAGTTGACCGCTAACCTGAACAACTTCACCCCATGTATTCTTCAGCGACTCTAATGTTCGTTTTGTACTTTCCATCGCAATCTGATTTTCAGCCATTGCGGAACCGTTTGAGTATAATGAATCTGTTGTTGCCTTTGTAACAATATCCCAGTTTTCGAACATCGCTGTTACAAATGAACCGTATCGTACTTGACCTAACGATAAAGCTATCTGCTGTTTCTGAGCGTCTGTTATATTATTCCAGCTACCTGCCAAATCGTTAAAAACATCCTGTGCATCTCTGTACTCTTGTGCTGTCTTACGTATGGATATACCTACTGAGTTCAATGACTCCTCTGCTTTATCCGTACGCATATTTGTAAGCATCTGTTTCATTACACGACCAATTGTAGAACCACCCTTACGTGTAACTTCTTGCATAGCAGCAACCATACCATTCAACCGATTAAACTCTAAACCGGATATCTTTGCTAAAGCACCAACTTGCTTAACTGCTTCACCTAAATCTTTTGCAGTAACCGCGTTCTTATTAGCAACATTATTCCAAGAATCAAGAATTGCCATAGACTCTTTTAAACTAAAACTGTACTGTCGTGTTGCCGCAGTAAGGTTATCCATCGCCTCTACTTGTGTCATGTCAGTTACGTTTGCAGCAACAGCTGTTGTCTTTGTTAGCGATGTCACCTCTGCTTGACCAAGACCCTGCCTAGAAAACTCTATTGCAGTGCCCATAACATCATCTATCGGACGAGCCATTTCCTGAGCAATACCGTATAGATCATTTTTAATTTTACCAAAGTCAGTGGATGCTTCGCTCATTACCTGTCGTAGTGTATTTACCTGCTCTTCAACAGAAAGCATTGCACCTACTGCCTGACGAGCCTGCGCTTGAATACCATAGAATAAGTATGAACCAGCACCAAATTTAGCAATCCTACCCATAACAGTTTCGAGCTGTTTAGCTAAACCACCACGGAGTGCATTAGTACTCTCCTCAATAGATGTAGTGACCCTACCTTGAGAATCAATAACCATTTTTAATAATCCAATCTCTCTACCACGTATGTCTAGAATTTTTTCTGTCTGGATTATTTCCTTACTTAGAACATCAAACCCCTGACCTTTAAGATCAATAGCAACAGCAGCAGTTGTCTTTGCTCTTTTGTTAAAGTCTTGCATTTGCTCTTTTACACGACTTGTTTCTATTTCACGTATTCGTGTCGGATCACCCGAGTTTATAGCAGAGTCATACTCAAATGCATTTTTAGAACTAGCTATACTAGCTTTAAGTCCATCATACTTTGCAAAAGCATTAAATGCCTGGGACTGTTGCTCTGGTGTCTTAGCAACCTTACCCATTGCTGTAAGTGATGTAACATATTCTTTTTGAACCATTGCAAGTTCTTTAAGTGACTGAAGTCTCTCCTCTAAAGGAACATTCGCGTCACGAGTTGTCTTAGCTATTTGAGATACGGAGGATGCATGTTTACCTACCTCAGCAAAAAGCTGTTCGAATGTACGTAGCCCTTTAGGAGTTGCATCCATTCCGGATATTTTAATAAGCATCTTTTCGAGTTTCTCTAACTCAAGCTCTGCACTTTTTATTGCTGCCACACCAAATGTTTTGTCTGCACCCTGTATGTTTCTTAGTTTATCTAACTCTTCCCTGTACTCGGAGATACCGCGTTTAACTGATGAGATAGCCTCTTTTTTTGATTTATCTGTTGTAGCACTTTCAACAGCTATTCCAATAATCTTTTTGTTAGTAGCGGCCAGGTACGATAACTCTCTAGCGTATAGTCTTACTTCGGATGCTTGATCTTTCCACAAAGAGTTTTTCTTTGTTGTAGCCATATTCTGTAATGACTCTTTTGCTTTATCGCTTGATTCTATTAGTTCCTTTAGAGAACGTTCAATGTCTTTTATTTTTAACTCTGTACCCATGTCAAGCGCACCGTCACCGGCTATCTTTTGCTTTAAGGCTTGTATCGTTTCTAGCCTACCCTTCAGTGTTGTACCTGCTTCAGCACCTTCTTTCGGTTCTAAATAATTTGATAAAGCACTACTACTGGATGACCTTTCTATAATATTTTTAGAAGAATCATTTGCACGTCTCGCTTCTCTTTTTAAATATTTTGAAAGTTTATCTGCGTCACCTATTTCTGACAGTAAAGACTCATAGCTCTCACCTGTAACTTTCTTCCCAGGTGTTTTAACACCTGATGCTGTCTCAGCAGCTGCCGCATTTAATGTTGGAACACCGGAACTTGCTTTTGATAGTCTTGTTTTTATATCACAAACATCCTGGTCTATTTGCTCAAGTGTGCGTTTAAGCATAGAACCACTTTCTGTTATTGCTTTAACAAGCTTATCACAGCACTCCCCAAAGCCTTTAGCTTCTTCTGAACCAGTTGCATACTTTTTATCTTCAGTTGCCTGGTTAATAACTTTAGCTTTTTCTGACTCCATTGCTGCACTTTTCTCAAGTAACTCGTCATCAGATATACTTCTACCTTTAAATGAAGACATCTTAGAATATGCTGTTTTAGCGTCAAACGTATCCCCGAACTCCAAGCCTTTGGAAGCCAAAAACTCATCCAAGAATTTACCTTTTACAGATGAGTCACCGTTTTTAGATGAAGCTACTTCAGCTTCAAATCTACTTTTCACTTCGGGTTTATTCATATGTTCTTGGAAACCAAGGTCCTTTACAATCGACATTGAAGTTCCTGCAAGCTGAACCTCTCTTTCTGCTTCAGCTATAGGCTTATCTACTTTAACAATTGTAGCTACACGATTTACTAACTCCCTTAAACTTGTTAAAAACGTATTGTCTGCAGCACTCATCGTACCTTTTGAGGAAGCTTCTCTAATCGCTGTCATACGTGATTCTAACTGTGCAGATAATTCTAGTTCTGTCCCTTTATTATTCTCACCAAGAAGACCTTCCGTATTTAAGCCCTTTACAAACTCCTTACGAGGTATGTGTACAATATCTGTATCTATACCTGTTATCTTCCCTAAAGATTTACCCCAGTCTGACTCGGGTATGCTTCTCTGGTATAATGCCTGTTGTGTAGCAGACTTCTCCGCAACTTCTGTTGGTGAAAGTGTTGATGTTTTGTAATCTCTTACCTTTACTCTGTAGCCATCTCCGTCCTTAACAGCTCGTGCCTCATCCACAGTACCTAGAGAAGCACCATCACTACTTCTATCCAGTTTTTGCTCTACCGCAACGTACCCAGCTTCTATCTCTTTAGCAAAGTCTATATGAGAAAGATTTTCCAACGATTTGTGCACATTCTTACCTATCGCAGCAGACTCTGATTCCTTACCTGAAAAGTCACGTCCCATCACAGCACCAAACAATGATGATTTTCCGAACATACCCCGCGTAGCTATACTCTGCACACCAGAAGGAGTGAGACCGCTATCCTTAGTTCCGTACCCTTGAGTTGCTACCATATTTCTGATGCCTTCTGCATAAGCATCTTCCATATTAGCACCGGATACTGTTCCCTGAGATACAACGTCTGTATCATAAATTTTCGTTGCGAGTTTTGAGTCTACAAGATTTCTACCTGTTTCTGGATCACCGTACACAATTGACTTCTGCGCAAGTTCGCTCCCATTTACGTAGTTACCAACTTCTTTTGCTGTGTTTTTAAACCTGTACTTCAGAGCTGCCGCTACACTAAATTTATCTGGATCTATTTTTGTCCCAGGAGCAGTTTTACCGGATTCAATATTACTTTGAAGCATCTGCTCTTCTTGCTTCTTTAAAACTTCACGTGTCCATTGAATCTCACGGTGTATACTCGCTTCAATTGCTTCTCGTGTTTTTACGTCTACAGTTTCACCAAAAGATTCTATACTTGAAACAAGTTTATCCCTTAATCTTTTTACCAAAGCATCGACACGCTCTTGGCCACCACTTGTGTTTGTATCTAAATCAGAAGGTTTGATATCACCAAACACCAATTTAGAAGAAAATGCTTCCAGGTTTCTATCTAAACCTTGCTCTTTACTTGCAGTGATACCAGCCATTATTTTCTGAATTTCTTCAGGCCTGTTATCCCCGATTAGCATACTACCAGATACTCTAGCCAAAACACTCTTATCGCTGGATAAATGAGACCTATCACCTTTCTCAGTTTTAGCTGTTATTTCAGACTCTGTGATATCCTGAATTTTACTATTTACTTGAGATAAACCAGACTTAGCCTGGTTACGTGTTCTCTCATCAAAACCAGTTGATACAACCCTACCTTGACTTGTTTTAGTATAAAGTTTTGCTGTATCAAGATTACCGCCACGGAACACATCTTTCGCTTTGGTTAAGTCTGTCAGCAATAATAACTGTGACTCATCCGCCTTATCTATCGCAAGAGACAGTGCACTTCTCGCATCGAGGAAGGACATACCTTTTTCATTTATTTCCGTGAGAACACTTACCGCATTGCCTTTTAATGTGTCCAATGCACTTTTGTTTTTCTTTGGCTTACTGTTCTGACCGATCTGTGATGCTGTTTCTATTTTAGACATTGCTGAGTAGGCACGCTTAGAATAAGCAGCCGACTCGTCATAATTTGCAGCTGCCTGGTCTATCCCTATAACTATCCCCTCCAGGTCTTTTGAGACACGTGCAGATAATTTATCAATCATAGAAACTAAATCGAATCTCTCTGCAGCTGGTGCACTTTTTAATTGACCAATTGCAACTTTTAATTTTGCAAGGTTGTCTACTGCTTTAGTTCGCTTTGATAAAATAGTGGAAGCTGTTCCTGGACGTACACCAGATTCTACTTTTGCTAAGTTTGCTACGTTATCCAATACTGCAACATTACTATCAATGTCTGAAATTATTGCTGCCAGTTCTTTATCAGGACCTTCTTTACTTGAGAATGCCGACACAACCCTGTCGCCTATATTCTTAAGAATAGACTCGTCTATTGCTGCTACCTTGTCTGCAACCTCTGTAAAGTCCCGAGTGGAAGCGGAGTTCCCTTTTAGTTGAGCATCTGATTGTACCCTTACCATTAGTGTTCTAATAAACTCTTGATACTTCGGACTATTCTGTCTACTAGCACCTTTTACTTTTTTCAGTCTTTCATCCACAGAACCTTTCTCTGGACTAGACAAACCCTTGTAGTCTTTACCATACATTATTTTTGATAAATCTTCCGGAAGTCTTTCTAATTCTGCTACTGTAAAACCTTCGTACGCTGCTTTATTCTCCGGTGACTCTAGGCTAGTACGCTCTTTCTCTGTAAGATCGTTATAATCCTTTCCCAAAATCTGTTTAGCTTTGAACTTTTTAAGCTCATCAAAGAACTCTTGCGTAGGCGAGTATATACCTCTCTCACTTCCAAGAAATTCAGAGTCCTTATACTCCATCTTCCCGGACGTACCCTTAACCTCAACTTTTTTCTGGAAGTATACTGCCATCTGGTCTGACAGTCTTCTAATAGCATCTGCTTCGCTTTTAGATACCTCTAGCTTCCTTCCATTTTTAACTAAGTCTCCTGACTCATCAAACTCACCTATTGATGTCCCCATACTCTTAAACGCTTTTACAGTTTCTTCGATTGAGGTTGGCTGAACTGTAAGAGGCTCTGAACGTAAGTTTCCTTCCTTATCCATCCTATGTTTGTACTTCAGTTTGTCAATTGACACACCTTTGAATACATCCAGCATGTTATTTATAGTTCTCTCGTAGTCGTTGTCCTTCGCAGATCTGTCACGCGACCCCTCACTCGCATGGAAACCACCTATAGATTTTAGTTCATCTAACTGTGGGTCAGATGACTTCATGCTACCAGGCTCTCCTGTCTCATTTCGTATCTCATCACTACTCATACCCGATTTTGTGATGTAAGTTGTTTTATCAGGGTCTTCTTTTGTTCGTTGCACTAACTCTAAGTCTTTTGTTACACTTATAATGTACTTCTTTATACGAGCTAAAGCTTCTTGCTCTCTCTTCTTTAAATCAAAGGCCGGCATTTTACCACCTTCAACTTTGGATACATCAGAGTACGCTTTTGCAGGCATAGTTACGTACTCGTTCCATATTGCATCTATCGATTGCTGTACATCCGCTGAGGATAGCTGCCCTTGATCTATAGCCGCGTTTAATCTTTGCTCAGGTGTGAGCTTCTCGGCAATACCTCTCAGTCTATCCTCGCTGAAAGCATTTATTAAAGCACCATCTACACTCTGCTTAGTTTCATCCCACTTACGAGATACTGATGTAGAAGAATCCTTCCCACGTGAACCTGAAACTCCAACTACTTTTTTTACAAATTCCCCTATATTTTTCTCAACTACTGAAACAGCTTCTTTCGCGGAGCTTATCTCTTTAACAGGCGCATTAGAACTCTTTAGTTGATCTAACTTCACAGTTGCTGCGTCTAAAGATTCTTTTAAGGATTTGGCCTCGGATATCCTTTCAGTCAGTAGAGATTCTTCCTTACCCGTTGTACCTGACGTGCTACTTCCTTTTAAGTTATCCAGTCTTCTACTGAAAGCTATGTAAAGATTAGAAAACCTTTCATACACGTCTTTCGAACCTTGATATGGAGATTGTTCCCGTACTTGAACCTGGTCTTGCTGGTCAGGTAACTCCCGCGTATGTGTACCGTATAACCCTGTATTTGTTAGTAAACTCTCAATCTGACTTAAGGAGCCTTCCTTAACTGGCTCATATGAACCCACTGTACCTCTAGACCTATTCCTAAGATATGCGTCTAGTACGTCAGAAAACTCTGATAAACGAACTAGCAGACTACTAACCGACTTAAAGTTTTTATCTTTTAAATCTCCTGTCGATACATCTATCTTTTTATCTGATAAATGCTGTTTCATACCCTCTATCTCTGCTGTAACATCCTGTATAAATTCTTGCGTGTCTGCAAAATACTCAGGATTTTCAGTGCCCTTATCACTTATCTCTTTAGACATCCCTTTCAGCTTAGCTAGTATCTTTAACGCAGCGTTATCAACACCCCCTTTTCTCTTAAAGTCTACTACACCATTTTTTGAACCTTTAGCTTCCTTCGCATAATCCTGGTACAACTCTTTGTACGGGTTTCCTTGCTGCATTTTTAGCAAAGATTCTGTCTCACCTTTATGTGCAGACTCCTCTGTTTGATACCTATTGAACAAGTCAAGCGTAGGGTCTACTCTAACATCCTTAGATGACTCCACTAATACTTTTGCATAATTTGATTCTGTCTCAGGAGTTTTATTTGACGATATCATTCCACGTGCTATCTTATCCGAAAATACTTTTGATAGAGTTTCTCCGAATATAGCATTCTTATTTTTTCGTGGATCCATTTGTACTGTACTTAAACCCTCTTTTACAGTTGACTGTATGTGGCTCACAGACTCTGTAAATATTTTACCAATTTCTGCAGTTTTATCTATTACAAATTTTGTAGCTGTGTCCACACCTTTAAACATAGTCTTCTCTACATTACCAACTGCCGAAGAAATATCTGCTTTATTAAAAGTGATATGAGTAGTAACTGTACCCAAAGCATCAACCATCTCAGCTATATGTACTTGTACTTTTTCACTTAACCCTTTAGATATTTCAGAAAGTTTACCCTCTATTACTGCTTTGTTTGAAGAAACGGAACCCTGCATAGCAAATGGTATACCCTCAGATGCAACAGATGCTTTCGACTCTATGTCTTTTCTTTTCTCTGTCGCCTTAGCTACAACCTTCTCCTGTGCATTTATCTTTGCAGACAGCTGAGGCATCTTCTCTGGTGTTAGTGGATTTGAAGGATTTACTTGAGCAGACTTTTCGATACGACTCTGCATTTCTTTTTTTAGCTTTTCTAAGTTATCTTTTGCAGACTTTTCATATTCCTGGTACGATGAAGTGTCACGTTGTTTATCACTTACAATATTCTCAATGTATGCGGGTGTTGCTTTAGTGAAATTATTAAAAGACTTTGATAACGATAAATCAGGGGACTTGTACATAGCAGAAGTATCCAACGCTTTTTTTACGTCTAACTCTAGCTCTGATATTGCTTTATTTATTTTGTCAATTCGAGTAAAGTACACTTTTCGAACTTTGTCAGTAAGATTATCCGATTTTAGAAGTTCTTGTTTTTCAAACTTCTCTTTTGTTAATTCTGTTTTTTTAGAATAGGCTTCCTCTATTGTTTTCTGTGTCATTGAATGACCAGCACCTTGATTCTGCATTTCACGGTAATTATTTAGCTGAGCATCTCTTAACGAGAATGTCTGTTTTACAGCTTCTCTTCCTCTGGATGTGTCCCCTGCGTATCTGTCGAAATCAGCAGGTTTTCTATTTGATTGTTTTTCTTTTTTTAAAGATTCTAAACCCGCGACACCAGCGTCGGTGTTTAGCGCACCTTTAGATTTTAAAAAATCTGCGTACTTGCCTAACGCTTCATCCACCTGACTACCAAGCTTGCTATACTCGGGTGCACCGATGCTTGAAAGTTTTGTAAAAGATTCTGCTATAACTCTTTGCAGTCTTTCTCCGTTTACACCAGTTACAGCAATCAACTGAACAAGTAGAGATTGTAATTGATTTAAGTCTGACATCGGTTTAGCAACCGTATCTTTATGAATTTCTTCAGTTCCGGAAGCTACGGACTGACCTTGACGATAAAACCCTGCTGATTTTAATTCTTCCCTTACAACCTCTCCAACATGCTTATCGCTGCTTCCAGCTTTAGAAAGTATTGTACCTATTTTTTCAATCGGCTTTAATCTGTCTTCAAGTGACTTAACTACTTTTTCGAACTGTTGAATTGAACGAGCTGTAATTTTCCCATCTTCTGAAGTTTTAACGGCTGATTGAGTTTGCTCTACTAATTTAATTAGAGCGTCCACTTTTTTGGAATCTTCACTGCCAGGTTTAACTTCCATGTTGGAAGCCATTGACTTTATTTTTTCAAATACGGATGAATCCGGTGAAAGTTTTCCACCACCGTCTTGAAGCTGATTCTCCAGCTTAGCTAGAAGGTGCTCCATCTTTGCTGAATTTTGATACTTCCCTTTCTTAGAAACATCTCCAAGAAATTTACGCATTTCCTCGAAAACTTTCCGATTCTCTGCTGTGAACTTCTCAAGAGAATCTCCGTCGCGATCTTTATCTTTACTTGCTAGTTTATCAAGAACTTCTTTTGTTCCAACTAACACTTCTTCGAGCAACACTAAAGGGCCAAAATTCATATCCATGGTGTACACCTTTCTCTATCTTTTTCTCGGTCCAATTCCCCTATCGCCTGCTTCACTCATTGGATTACCAGATGAACGTTCTGCTTTAGCAACAGCTTCCTTATGCTTTGCGAGGTAAGGCGAACCCTCCGAGAAGAGTATCTCTTTTTCCTCACCGAAAACAAACAGGTCCTGCATTCCAGAACCCTTATTACCGGCAGCATTCTTATTCCTTTCCATTTCCTTTTCTTTGGACTTTTTCTCTACCCATTCGTCCAATTTAGTGTCATCGTTAAGAAGCCAGTCAGGAGCCTGATACGCTTCTGTAACATCGTCATAATACATTAACCAAGAAACAAGATGTGTCTGAGGCCTTGTCCAACCGGCTGTTGGCCCTGTGAACATCTGGCTACCACCACTCATCGGAATACCGAAAAATGGTGCACCTGTTTTCTTTGATGCTCTCCATTTTATCCTGACTTCCGACTCTCTTGCAATAGCACGAAGGGTACCTTGATCAAAACTACGAATGAATGAAATAAGATGGCTGATCACCAGTCCACGGAGCATATCGTCTCTTTCGTTGACGTATTCCTCTGGTGTTTTCCATATGCATGGAACGCAGAACTTTGCGTAAAAAGATACTTCGGCCTGTTCAGCTAAATACTCCGCAGTGAGCTGGTAGAATGAATCCCTCTTGTAAGATATCTCGTAGTACCGGGTATCAAAGTCTCTTAGCTCTTCTTTTTTCTTCTCAATTATCGAAGAATGTGCGAAGCTTAGCTTTTTAAGCTGTGCTCTGATGACTGTCCGTTGTGCATCAATTTCCTTGAGCTCAGCCTTTTCACGTTCGCTGAAGACCTCTAATCTAGCAATAACATCTGCCTCGAGCTCTTCTCGCGTACGTACTTTGTCTTCCTTTGCCTCTCTCATAGTTTCAAAGTAAATACGCCTACCCTCCATCTGCATATTCTGCGAAGGGTAATTCATATAACCTTGAAACTCTCTACCGGAACCGTTCCTAACCTTTAGGTATCTTCTACCACTCGCTATCTCAAAGAAGTAAAGCTGAGCTTCCTCCGATGTTAAGCGAGTAGACATTATTCCTTAGACTCTTCAGCCTTGTCTTCCTTTTGAGTTTCCCAGGATTCTTTCTGTCTCTCCGGTAATTTTTCAAGGAAGTCCGGGTCAAGCCCGTACTGAAGTGTGACGAAATGGAACTCTGCGGCTCTTCGCAAGCTGGAGTATTCATCTTTTCGGTACTTGTCGTACCTTTCTTTCATTGCTTTTTTCAGGTCGGTGTGTGTGGAATCAATCAAGGCCTTACCGTCTTCCATTATAATGTTCGCTGTTAGGTAAGAATCCCTTGCGTCCTCGGCAATGGTATCAGCGCAGTTCGCAAGATAGTCACGAATAACTGTTCGCTTTGCAGTAACCTCTGCACGAATAATTGACATTTTTGACTTCAACTCATGTACGAGCGATTTGTCTTCTTTCTTTCGAGCTTCTTCAAGCTCATCAATTAAATCGTTAATTTCTATAAACTTCTCTGAAGCAACACGCTCCATCTCAGTTAAGTTTACACCGCTTTCTTCAAGTCGATTTTTAAGAGCTGTTTTTGGCATAATGTTTTCTGACAAAGCTTCATTGTACACCTTTGTGTACTCATACTTTGCCCGGTCCATTTCCTCTGCCGTAGGTTTACGAATGTAAAGTTTTCTTTCCTTACCCGCGTCATCTGTCCAATCAAATTCTCTGATTTTTGTTTCCATGTCCTTATTCCTTTTTCCTGTTTAGTTTGAGCCTATAGGCTTTGTTATTATATCATTAACCACAACTTTTGGGGTTATTACGTACCGGTTAAATTCGTCTCTCATTGAACGAAGTTTATCGTTATTTTCTCTGAGATAGGATTTCCTGAATCTCTGAAAAACAGATTGATACGTGTTTGGGATTACGATAGCTAGAGTGTCTTCAACCTGTGTTAGTGTTTTAGACCAGCCATCCTTTAGGGATTTTTCAACATCTGACCATAACAGTGTTGCGCCATCAGGCTTACTGTTCAGTTCTTTATTATTATTTTGAGGAGCCATACCTTTTCCTTTCGTGTAGGAGCAGCCACACGTATGTGGCCACTCCCCATTTTTTTAGATGTCAGTTACATCAGTAGAGAGAACTCCACCGAATTTGAATGCTTGCCATCCGTGAGTTCCCGCAGGGACCTCTTCAGGATCAGCAACTGAACCCGCATTTATTTTATTGGTACCAAGGCAAAGTGTATTACCACCACCAATACCAACAGTAACGTTGTCTGTTCGGAAATCAAAAGTTTGAGTTCCGTTAGAACCAACTGCGAGCGACTGGTTTTCACCGGTCGGGATAAGCTTTTTAGCAACAACAACCTTCATAGGAGCAAGGTCATGTGAGTAAAAAGTTTTACCATCAACTGTAACAGAATAATCTGTCTGTGCACCGTTGTATGCTTTAAGACCTGAGTTCTCTTCGTCATACGAAGTATCAGCTTCGTTGAATCCAAGAATAGCGTTAGGCCCATGAGCACTCTTCAATGCTGAAGCGATCTTTTTACGATCAACGTCGGTGTATCTGAACAACTTAATAATAAGGTTCTGATCTTTGACGAGGTCATCAATAGATACTTCTGAAATTGATGCATAGTTAGAAACATCTTTACCGCAAAGCTGAGCAAACATTCTAAGGTCCGCATCTGTACTTTCGCAAGAAACAGTTACAGGAATTGGGAATGTAAGAGGCCGAGCATATGGTCTGAAATGTCCAAGTTCTTGAAGTTGTTCACGTGACAAAGTCACAGAAACATTCGCGGACTGAAGTCTCCAGAAAATTGCATCGGTTGCAATGTTAACTTTACTTGTACCAGCAATGGTTTTTGACATGTACACTTGAATCTGACCAAGTCTCATTCCTGAAACTTCGTTATGATTAGGTGTAAAATAAGCACCACCTTGTTTCGCTGCGTAGCGAATCGCCAGTGTCTTACCTGTGAATGCCGCAGAGTCAGCTGCTGAAATCCGAAGGAATTCTGCTCGACCTTTTGTAGGCGATTCTGTGTAAGCAGCTACGTTTTTAACAATCAGGTATGTACCTGCTGCTGCGGCTGTTACTGATGCTGCTGCTACTGCTCCACCGAAAGTGAGTTCTTTTAGTACAGTGAAACCATCTGCATCAAGAATCTTAACAACTCGTTGTTGGTTGTCATTTTCCTCGAGCGCGTAGTCACCGCTATTAAGCTCAACAGGTTGAGTATTCGCGTTAAGTGCTCTTCCTGAAGAAAGGATAAAGTAACCCTTGTCATCAGTATTGAACTCATCACCAGGTGTTGCTACTGTGTCAAGCTCAAACGAAAAATCTGTCAAGTTTGCAGGCGTACTGTTTTGACCGATCATTGCTTTAGCTGAAACAATTGAAGCACCTACAGAAGAGAACCATGCTTTGTTATCCGACTCAAGAGCGTACTCTTCCGTTGCGATTGCACCGGTGTTGTAGTTCATATTCATCGAGTTTACAAACGCATTGTTGATGTATACTGTTCTGAAGATATCGAGATCTCCCTGAACTACATCAGCATTGGTTTTACCGTAGTCTTCACCTTTGATGATTGGGGCATAAATATCAACGGACGCATTTTCAAAGTCAGCCGCACGAACAAATCTTGTTGTTTTGGGATTTTTCCCAGCAAGAAGTGCAGGTATGGTGAGTGAACCATGGTCATTGACGTTAAGCGTAATTGCCACAGACGGGACATTATCCACGACTTCGACAACCTCGAGGTTACCAAGTTCGTTTACGTCTTCGCTATTGAGTGTGGCTTGAGCTCCGAAAGTTTGTACCCGAAGAAGCTGTGTGTCATTTAAAAACACCGCCTCGCCAGGATATATGTTTCTGATTTCTGTGCTCATATTATCCTCCGATTGGATTTATTTAGTTTTTGCTTGCTTTAATGTTCATCCTGCTCGAAGAACCATTTACCTTTTTCCCACCGAATAACGAATCAACAGAAATCGCTTCCGTTGATTGGGTTTTCTTTGATTCAAGTAGTCTACCGCCGCACTTTGTACAAAAGGGGAATCCTATAGAACCCCGGCTGGCATTATTGCCGCATTTTGTGCACTCATAAACTGCATTACTCAAATTAAACTCCTTACGTTACACAAAACAGTACTATAGTTCCTCTGCTCATGCGTTGGATTTTCAACCCTCTTCTTCCTTGAACGAATGTCGTCAAACCACAAGTGACCATCACCTATAGCCTGTGCGACAAACACAGGGTTTACATCTCCATTGCCTAACATCGGTAGACTGTTTCTGTAGTCAACTATCGGTTTAGAATACTCGAGACGCTGCTCAAGCATCCCCGAGATATTATCTCTCTGTGTGCTGTTAATCGCTTGGATATGCAACACTACTGACCGAATCCTCTCCCTTCCACCACCTAATTCTAGTGGGGTCGAAAGACTGTCTGCGAATTCAACCGCTACTCTTGGGAGAGATTCTTGTTCTTCTACGCTACTATCTAACCTTGACGGATAACCTTCTTCGACAGCTACTGTCGAATACTTAAACGATGCCGTCACATCGTCAATCTCATCTACCTCATACGTTTCATCAAAAAGTACTATACCCCTTCTGAAATCAACCGTATAATTATCGCGGGAAACTATAGCCCCGTTATGCTTTACAATAGGCTCAAAACCGATACCCCAGAAAATCCAATTACGAATCCCGGACACGTACGCGTACCTATTGTGAAACTCTACTCTCTTTTTTGAGAGCATTAAATCTGTTACACTTGCACGATAGTGTACCCCGTCTGGATACTCACCGCAAAGCATATTTTGTAAAACATGATAATAAACATTGTACTCAATTAGCTGCTGATTCGATATCATTTGTAAGGTATTCCTCCAGCAACTCACGAGTAATAACGTGGGGCCTCATGCTTATTCTCTCGCGCAGTGAATTATAAACTAATTTTAGAATTCTATCAAGCACCTGTTTATTAAATTCAAGATTCCCACGGTATTCCACTTTCAGTATATGCCCCGCACAGTATGCGTCTATTGCGTTTATACACTCACTTACAACGTACTCTGTAACCTTGGAATCCCCAACAGTTACAGTATTATTTCCGATTGCATCCCTGCACTCATCCAGTATGTTAGCCTTATGCCGAATAGCCGACATCTGTATACCTCTCATCACAGCTGACATTATCTCGCCCTCGCGTAGGCAGTGAACTTTATCAAGTCTTTTAAACCTTCCTTTTTCGGACGGCCAATTAACTCAACTTCAACATCATCCACAAATATTTTCTTTGCAAGAGTCATTCTTTCATAATTTTTAATGTCAACATTGCTTAGCATATAGTCAGCCTCAAACGACTGACCAGCTACTGTTACTTGTCTGTCCTTTCCTTTTAACCAGATGGGTACAGCTTTTATTTTCTTTATTACTTCTTGAATCGTGTATTTCCCAACACCCTTACACACCGGGCAAATCCCTGTGAACTCAAACGGGCCAGGTATATTCGAAGGATATGGTGACTTTGGAAAGTATATCCCTGCTGAACACATACTCACGCTATCCCAAACACAGTTCGGGCATATCTCTTCACCACCTGGCAAATACAGTACTATCTTTCTGCCAAGTGATTCTCTTAGTGAGGTCATACCCGACTTGTACAGCTGCAGTGTGCTTTTATCTATAAGCTTTTGAGCCATTTATGTTGATGCCCCATCCACTGACCGCACTGAGTCCTGGCTGTAGCTATACTCACCGGTAATTATAAAATTTCTAAGTTGGATATTAAGTTCTATCTCATCCTTCTCGAGAGAAGCCAACTGTTGATTTAAGTTCTTTGTTGTATCTATTTTTGAGGAAACGTCGGAGATCATTACTGCGTTCCTAAGTGACTTTTTAACCTCACCCCGGAATATACCAAGAGCTGCAAACCCACAAATTATGTTTAAACGAGCGTCAGATATTTCTTCCTCGTACCTTGCGTAATCTTTGTTAAACGTGTAAGGCCATTTAGCTATCGGCATTAGTTTTAACGCAATTGCGTTGTGAAATTCTTCAAGCAGATAATCGTAGTTGTACCTTGGAGATTCTAAGTCAGCATCTCCAACCTGCATCCTTAACGCATTTAGGTATTTGTAATACAGTGGGTCGTAGGCATAGTTCTTGACTAGTATTCTATCCCCCTCCTCTATCTCAAACAAGTACTCAACGAACCCTTTCTTTGGAACTACCAAATAATCAGTTTCAGAAACCAGAGTGTAAGATTCACCAGCTCGAATACGAACTATCTCTAGTGAAGTATTTGTATCCCGTAATGGGTACTTTTCGAAATAGGAACGTGTCTCATCCCCCTCAGCTTTTCTTAAAAGAAACTCTGTTGGTACAAGCTCATACTCTGGTGCAAACATCACATCACCTCGCGTGATCTCTTTTTAAGTCTTACAAACTTAAATATGTCCCTGGACATCGATTCTACCGTTGACTCCATTGGAAATAATAAACCAAATGACTGGCCTATATTTCTAAGTGAACCAGCGTCCCGCTTCAGCAACTCTTCCTCTGTGTATACGTCAGCCGTATTCAGTTCTTTAATAAAAGTCGCTAAAGCTTTCTTTACATCTTTTGAAAAATAAGTTGACAAGTCTGACACTTTATTTAGGAAAACAGAATCTTTAGAATCGAATGCTCTTTTCAACCTTGCGATAACGTCTTTATCTTGAAGCGTAATCAATTCTTTTGCCTCGTTACCGTTTTCAGTAAGTCGGGCCAGCACTGCTTTGTTTTGCCATAAAGGGACTTTTTCTTTTACTGGTGGGTCCTTTTGAACCTTTTTAGATTCACCACCTGCCAACTTTGTCAGTTTATCTTTTTTATTTGTTGTTTTCATACCTTACCTTTCCTTTTTATAAAAGCCATTTAGTTAGCCCGGGAGTTACCCCGGGCTGTAAATTACGCTTTAAAGTCGTAACGTACCATTGACGGTAAGTCAACAATACCGAAACCACATTTTTTGCGTCCGACCCATCCATCTTCCCAAGTCATTGCTGCTTGAGTGTCTTGGACAGTTTCCCATCGTTTTTCAACAGGCATGTACCCGAAACGATTTCGGTCAAAACCGTACATCGCGTCATCGTCCACAAATTCAGGCTTGCTGACTTTATGAATTGCAATATTGAAACCGCTGAGAAGTTGGCTGAGACCTGCGTCACCCTTGCTGAAAATTTCCTGACGTGTTCCGTCTGGAAGTTGTTGAGTGTCGAGTTTTGCCCAGTCAATGAGTTGGTAATAGCGGCTTGGTGACAGATAAATATCTGTAACACGTCGGCTGTCATCAACTTGTTCGTCCATTCTGGTAAGAATAGTTTTAAGAACTTTCAAAGTAAACCCGTCTTCTGTTGCAAGCTTAGCTATTCGCATAGCATCACCGTGAATAGAAGCAGCTTGAATCAAGCTCCATCCGGCCGCGTTTTCTTTGTAAACAACGTCTTCAATCGCGTCGTTTTCAAGGTCTTCAACTATGTCGTAAGAACCTGAACGGTAGTAATCAACTGGCCATCGGCAACCGGCTTTTATATCAAAAGTCGGAAAGCTGACTTCATCGATTTCAGCTGTTCTTTGAGGAGCAGTACCTGCGCCGGAAGTGAACCAGGCAGATCTTACTCGTTTCGAACGAATAGGAAATTTCAGAGCTTGACCATCATCGGATGTTCTTTCTCTGAAAATATTGCGAATCAGCGATTGCTGAGCAATAAGAGGTGCGACTACGTCTGCACGTGATGCAGCGTAATCCCGGCGAAGTTCCATAGCGAGTGTGTCATTACCACCCATCGCTTTGAAAAGTTCACGCTTTTCTTCGGGAGTAATTGCTTCGCCTTTGTCAAGCTTTGCAAGAATCTGTTCTAAAGTGTTCATAATTGTATCCTCCAGTAAAATTTAATGTTAAATACCATTGAGGAAGAGTTTTACAACAACTTCATCTGGTGCTAACGTGGTACCATCAAACTTTTTCTGACCGGAAGTATTGGCAACAACAAACCCTACTGCTTTACCAGCTGGAGATGCTGCAACACCGTTAACACCGGGCACAGAAGGGATACCTTTCAGACCTGCATAGATACCAACTTTAGGCGCGTACGTTGCCGCAGAAGCCATGTTGAAACCAGTTGCAAGAATTTTCGACATAAAGATTCCGAGAAAGTCTCCTGTTACTACAGTAACATTCTGACCACGGAAAGCGGTGAGTTGGCCCGGTTTTTTGTAGTACGGGTCTTGACCTACTGCTGGGATCACTTTTTCCATTGTGATACCATAAACTTCAGTGTCATCGGCACTGCAAATTTCGAGGTCTCCGACAGCGTAAGTAACGCTTACGGAATTTTTTGTGCGTGTACCTGGTGTAGCAATTTTAACTAAAAGTCCCTCTGGAACTTCGTCTGCATCGCCATAACCGGCTGCTTTGTATTCGGTTGCGGGAATTCTCCACATAGATTCTTGTACAATATTACCTTGAATCGCTTCAAAGTTTTTCGAGTAACGCTGAATCTTACCGTTAAAATTAACGAAAGGTGAACCAATATTCATTTTTTTCCTCCTGGTCTTACTTTAATTTACTTAGAAAAGGCTTTCGTGAAAGCCCCTTTTCGATTTACATCAGTTGTACTTCCGCTGTTTTGCTGAGGCAACTGAGTGTTTGGTGCAGAAGGACGGTTCAGTACGCTTGCGGCATCCTTTGCAGGTGCGGCAGGTGTAACGTTCATGCAAGCTGCGTCAGCAAAAACGCCGAATTGATCGTTAGAGAATCCGGAGATTTTTGTAACAAGCTCGTCACGCTTCGCCTTATCTTCGGGAAGTTTAAAACCTTTCGTTTCGAGTGTAGAAATGCGTGATGCAACTTCTTTCTCTTTTCGGAAAGTTTCTAGTTCAGCTTTGTCAGCATCAGACATAGAAGATTTTTTAGATTCTTCAACGGCTGCTTCTGCGGCTTCACACTTCTCTTTCATTTTGGTGTTTTCTGCGTTTTTTGTTTCGATTTGTTTTTTCGCTTCGTCCAAGGCGGTGGCGGAAGTTGCAACATCGGTCTTGAGTTTTTCTACCTCTGCTTGAGCAGAAGCAAGGTCTGTTTTAACTTTTACAAGTTCAGAACCGGCTACATCAAGGTCTGTCTTTACTTTCGCGTAATCATTTTTCATCTGATCAAGTTTAACCTGGTCGAGGACTTCGGCTGCGATTGCCTTTGCACTGTCTTTAACAGGATCCATAATATCCTCCAATGTGATATGTTGAGTTTCCTTTCCTTGTCCCGGAGTATTTGAGTAGGAATCCATTCCAGCTTTATTTTCTCCGATTTCGATGGTATCTTTTTCTGTTCTACGAACATTTATTTTTGAGCAAGCCACATCCCGGTTCGCAACGTCGCTCAATACTGAACGAACGTTTGCCGGGTCTTCAACTATCGCACAACCACCAAACGTACCAGGCCCGGTATACATGCGATATACTTTCTTACCGTGATATGTCTTTCCAACATAGTCGATAAGGAAACGATTCTCTGGAGTTACGTCGATTGCTGTCGACTCATTCTCATCGAATAAAAACTTATAGGTATTGTAAAAAACTTCCATGGATACGAAGTAGTCATCCATAAATTGACTACCAGAAACACCATTCACTATTGACTCAACAAGCGATGGGTAAATGTATTTGAATAAAACGAACTTAACCCATACGTCTATTGGACCATCGTAACCTTTTATTGATGGACCTGTCTTTTCATCATAAATAACTGCATCCGAGGAGATCAAAGAAAACTTAGGCTCCTCCTCTTTGTTGTTCTGCTTACTAAGAGCAACATCATAAATCACACCGATAACGAATGAATCCATATGATAAAGATTCATTGGTTTTAGCATTGCAGTTTTGTAATTATTTAGCAAAAACTCACGAGTAAAATAATACCCGTTATGCATGAACCCACCTTGTTGGCAGAACAGAGCTTCACCATATGCAAGGTCAGCATTTCTATCCATACCGATGATAGATGCCAGAGCACTATTTTCTTTTTCAAAAAATGGAACACTCTTTACGGAAGCAGCAATGTCCAGGTACTTTAGCTGTACCATTGATGATTCAGGTTTAGTAAATTTATTCAGTAATGCTGCCATAGTAATTCCTCGAATTATGTATTATACTTCTTATTTCAAAAAAGATCAATCAAATGTCACGTTAAGCATTTCAGCCACATCTTGAGCCATCAGATCCATCCAAGCGGAAGCTGCTTGTTTCCGTTGTTGCTTCCTATCACCTATGGGTGTCCCGGAGCCTACAGGCCTTCCACTCATCCCATTCAATTCTTTTTTGTTTGTTTTAGTTTTGCCGCCCTCTTCGTCGTCGTCAACCTCTTCTTCTTCTTCCGTTTCACCTTTCTTAGATGAACCGCTTGTTTCGGCAGCTTTGTGATACGGGCTACCCAGCATAGGAAGCATACCTCTTTTTCTAAGGCTGTACTCTTTCTGAATTTGCTGCTGAATTGCTGACCAGTCTTCACCGATTTCTGAACACACCGACTCAGCCGATAGTATTCCTCTGTCAACCATCCCCTGGTAAATTTTATACAACGATACTTTGTCGTCAAGATTGATTGTTTTAAGATAAGGTGTTGGGCAAGAGTCGAAACCCATTATCTCTGCAACGAGTTCCATTTCACCTTTTAACCAGTTGGAAAAAGCGTCCTGACCATCTTTCATGTTCTCAATCAAACCACGTAAAGACATCCAGGAGTTACCGGCCATATCCTTAGTGTTACCCAGTATAATCTTTGTTATACCAAACCCCTCCAGGATATCTGCGTTAACAGAATCGTACTTCGAATCATTTAGGAAATCAGTTTTTACATCAATCCACTGGATGTCAATCGCATGGTTCCATACCAACTCTAGCAAGTCACCTTTGCTTTTCATAATCGACGCGATCATATTGATGTCTTCTGTTCTAGCCGGGAACTTGTCATTCCCCACCTTGATTAAAAGTATTTTTGAAATCACGGATTCAATAACTCTCTCATCCGCTTTTCGCATATTATCTTTTCTAACAAGGTGAGGTAGTATTGGCTGCAACAATACTTCTGGATCACAGTCGTAGTCTTGTTTCATTCGATAAACTACGCTGTAAAAGTCGCTCGTTAATTCTACTTCATTTTGATTCGATTTCAGTTGAGAATATAAAATCTCCGGCAATGGGAAAGCTCTATTTAATAAGTTGCTTCCCAGAGATTCAAGCTTGTGAAAAATTGTTTTTAGTTCTGTCGGAGGAACCCACTCTACTACTTCCATTCCGAAGTAAGGTGTTCCTTTTTTTTGAATCTGTAGCGGGTCTAGAGTAGTGTACCCTGATGGAAGCATCTTTTTTGTCCAACGTAACTTCTTTGCCGCTTCATCTTTAGTGTACCCCTCCCCAACGTATGCGGCTGTAGCTCTTATCCTTGCGTCAATATCTTCACGCACATTACTTGTTAGTATTGCTTCACCCAATATTTTCGTACTGCCAAATCCACTGGGGTTTTTAAAAAGTCTTTGACCTATCGTACCTTTAAAAGGAAGGCTTGACCTAACTGAGTGAACTACTGAGGAAAGATAGTAGTCCTTGAAAAACTTCTTTTGAAAATCATTTATACCGGAAAGTGAAATCCAATCTTTATAAAATTCAACATTCTTTTGCTCACCCATGAATGATACAGGTGTTGCAGAAAATTGAATCATAGTTTCAAATATTCTTCTAGCTAGAGAATCGCGGATGAAGAAGTCTCGTGACATTACAACAGATTTTTTATAATTACGATTTTTAAACCCGAAGGAATACTGTGCACCAGGGAGTGCACTCCTCGAGTAGGTAGTGGAGGCCTTGTCCCTATCTGGAACACCAAGTATAACTTCAAGTGTTCCGTTTGGTAAAATTTTTACTTCATTTTCTTCAGTATCGTTTTTCAAAGGATTCGTCCTTCCTGTATTTTATCACATTTTCCATAAGTAAGTCAATGATCACCTCAGAGCCGCTGTACCGGATATTCCGCGCTGTGAAAACCAGTTATTTAGTCTAGCGGCACCCTCCAACTCTTTCGCTGGCATAGGTCTTGAAAGAGCTGCAACATTCGCTGACTCACCACCTATTGCACTTGTCCAACCACCAGATGCCAGCCCTATCTCAAAATCTCCGTTAGCCGCATTCTCACAGCCTTGCATGTACGACTTAAATATTTGAAGTCCACCCATAAACGCTGAGTACCTATCCTTTCTCTGACGCGCACGCGGGGTATCCCAGTGTGGATTACCAGTTGAAGTTTTAGTCATTACGATTGTTGTTATTTCTGTCTTCAGCTCATTCACTTGAATTTCTATCTCCTCAAGCTCTGCAACTTCATCCGCAGTTTTCCCAACCAAATCATTTACATCCAATGGCGTAGGGAATACAACTTCTTTCGTCTCCATCGATGCTAACATTCCGTGATTAGCGATACTTAACCACGTCGTGTGAAAAGGAACTAGCTGTAACAAGTGTAGTCCCGGTTTCTTAAATTCTTTTTTGTCATCTAGGTAGGAGTCGTCATCCTCTATGTTCCAAATTGGATGTTCCCCTATAGGCACTTTATCTGGGTCACATAGAATATCCGCGATAGCATGTCCACCACCCCCGGAGTCCATACCTATGTGCATAAAATTAAAACGACGATGTAACATCCTAAGCCTATCCGCAGCTTCCTGAAATTTTCTTCCGTTCACTACTGATACATTCACTGGAGCATACCTCGTGTTTGTATTTGTGTTTACTTTTTTCAAAACAACAAACGAGCAGTTATCCGACGTACGCGCGGGGTCAACGAATAGAACATAGCTCCCGTTTTCAACACCTGAAACTTCATAGTGAATTTTTAATGATTTATCCCAACAGTTCATAACGATACTCGCAGGGAAAAAACCACCTGAGTCAGACGGGAATAATGTTTCGTACTCCATCTTGAACTGCATACTGCTCATTTTTTCTTTTGCCATTAAAACGGATTCTATCGACATGAAACCCTCTGGAAGCATATTGTACGCGAGCTTGTATACAGCGTAACTCTTCCACAGCTCCATATTCTTTTCAACTAATTTTTTCTCAGTGATTATTTTCACATACTTTTTAAGCATGTCGTATAGGTGATTGAATTGATAAAACGCAGTCGAGGCTGCTACAACATAGTTACGTGTCAACTCTTCCGTTGAACCGAATATTGCATCTATCTCACCTTCCCTACCCTCTTCCCTAAGTCTCTGTTTTACAGCTTCTCTTCTCGCTGACTTTATAGGATCTTTTTTAGTCGCGGTCATACCTAGAATTACAACATCCAAAATCTCAAGAGGAATTTGCGCAATCTCATCCAGTAGTAAAAAGTAAAATCGAGCTCCACGAATCTTTTCACCATCCCCGAGAGGTAACGCTTGAATAATTGAACTATTTTTAAACCCCAACTCACACATGTCTGTACTTCTAACCGGTGGCTTCACACACATATCTCTAAAAACTTTCGAAGCCCTGTACATACGCTCAATCTCTGCAAAAACCATTTTAGATTGCCTGTATGACGCAGCAATTATACCAACTTTTTGACCAGAGTATAGGGCTGCCCTCAGCGTTGCAAGCACTGCTAACTGGAACGTTTTACCTGCACCGCGCGTAAGTATTAAAAGTGTGAAGGGGAAGTACCAGGATACGATCAGCATCAGTCTCTGAAACGGTAGTAAGTCGATACCAAGAATCATCTCGGCTGCACGATCTGGCCTACACCTAAAGTAGCGGAGCATACGCTTCTCCGCCGTTGATAAATACCTGAGACCCGTCTCTTTGTCAAAAATCATCTAGTAAACTTCCCCACGCTCGATTTCCGAGTCATCTGCTTTCAGAATGTTATAGGAACGATCCAGGATACCTCTTATACTTTCCTCATCTGGCCCGTACATAAGACCAGACTCTTGCCCGTCAACCTCTCCGTTCATACCACCCTCTGCTGCCATTCGACGTTTTATTTTATCAACAAAACCAAGAAGTTCAACGTTATCTTCTTTGTCAGCATGTTCGATAATTTTTCTTTGGCTCTCTTTGTCGAACAGTGCAACAATATCAGATAGAGATTGTTCGTCGTATGAATTTTCTTGCTTACGGTTTTTTCTCGAGAACCTTAAATTGTTCTGGAACCCCTGCATCCGTTTATACGACTCGGTGTATTGCTTTTGATAATCTTGGAATACTTTTGAGTTCCTGGATTTCTGCTGCATCTTAAACATTTGGTTCTGCATAATAATTTCGCGAACCAATCCGCACATATCATCAAAATCTTCTGCAAGATTAAAATCGTTGCTGTGAGCTTTAGCGTAATGCTTCCACGTGTTTACAAATATCGACCATTCGTCCTCGCTGAACCCCGGGCGGATCATAACGAATCGTGACGTGAAGTCCTCGAGTAACATCTCATCTTTCTGCCCGGCCGGTATCATCTCCAGAACATCTTCTTTTATCTCATAACGATATTTCTCAAGCTCCTCAACAAATGTGAGAGCTGTCTTCACTTCGATCTGTGTATGTTCTCCACTGTACGGATTCTCAGAAACCGGCATACCTTTTTTAACAAGGTTATTCTTTGCACGATAAAACTCAATTGATTTTTTTGGAATTCCTAAAACAGATGCCATCTCCGCGTCGGACATGTTCATATAATTTGTGGCAATATACTGTTTCATCTCTGCGTCGAGATGTGTGGAAAACGGTTTTCCTCGTGGAGATTTTTTTTCTGACTCCATTTCTTCTACACCTATGTCTTCAAATGGCCCAGGCCCGATAGGCGATGGTTCTGAAATGTCGATAGGTTTTGATTGTTTTTCGATCTCTGTTATTAGTTCATCGATGGGTACCGACTTCATAAACGAAGGTACTGTAGGAGGTTTTAAAAAATCAGGTATTTTTTCGTCCATAGACTTGCACCACTCTTAACATTCTTGGGTATTTACATACAACACTTTCTGTCTCTGCATCGTACTTTACAAAATGCTCACACTCTGATTTACAATAATCTTTTGTCACCAGAGAATTTACAGTGCTTGCTAGAATCGGGCACTGCACAACTGCGTCGCCCGGTTTCTTTACAGCATCCAAGTTACAGCAGACCTTTTATTAAGCAACCTTTTGCTACAGCTTTAAAAGGATCACTCACTTGGAATACATCACCAAAAACAACTTTGTCACCAGTGGCAGTTACAACATTTGTTTTTGCAAGAATCGTTTTGAAAATATCAACGAAACCTTTCGGTGCCGAAGTACCCCCGGATATCGCGATAGGAAGTGCCCGAGGGAATTTACGACTCATCGCTCCGAATTGTTTTTGAATCGTGTGAATCGAATATGAAATAAGTTCGGTGTAATAAACAGAAAGTGCTTGAAGCGTTCCAGCCTCATACTTTTTGTTTAAAGAAAACTTTGTGCTGTCCTCTTTGAGTGAACGAACAACTGGAATAGGTGAATCTATTGCGAGAGATGTTGATTGGTCAATCCAGTCACCACCACGTGTGATTGCGAACTGGCAGACTGGCATACTCATCCACATGACTGCGAAGTTTGTCATACCTGATCCAAAGCTGATAGCAATACCGGTGTACCCGTGTTCTTGTAACCCGGCGTACCCGACTGCAATTGCTTCGTTCAATGGCTCTGCTTCGTACCCGAGAGATTCAATAATCTTTTTCAAACTCTCTCTGTGATAAACCAGTGCGTTGGCTTTAGCTACGTCATCGCACGCGTCCGCAGGTATTGAGTAAACAACTTTGTCTCCCGACTTAGCTGGCTCATCCCCGAGTACACCTTCGATTATAGATCTGATTACGATCAACGCTTCAGGCTCTCTGTTTGAGATATACCCTTTTGCTAACGGCCGTCGAACCTCTTGTCCAAAAACTTCTCCGAACTCGAGTGACTTGTCCCCGACGATAAAAAGTTTGTCTCCGTGGATAACATAGTTTACGTCAGAGCCATTGATCATTTGCTGACGTGTAAATTCATTGTTAGGTGCTTCGAAAAAAGCATCACGCTGTGTGTATGAAACAAGCTCTTTCCCTTTGTTGAACATTCCGACGATAAACGCCGTTCCGATATCTAGACCTTTAACCATTTGTTTTTCCTTTCCTTAAATTTTTTAAAGCTGCAATTGAATCTGCCGTGTCATCCACTTTGGTTGTCGCCTCAGATCTGACACTTGACTGAACCCCGGAGAAGTCCATGTTTATTTCCGGTAAAATTTCTTCTGACTTAAAACTACATTGTTGATGTAACGGAAAACTTTCATGCCTATCCTGTACTGGATAGCTCACACTCGTTCTCTCAATTACAACCGGTGCCGTCTGATTCAGCCCAGTGACTTCTACTACAAATTTTATAGCACCTGACTTCAGGTACTTTACTACAGCAATAACGCAGACCACCATAGCAACGATGGCGATGCACATCAAAGATATTGCTATCGTCATCAGTGTTCGAGTCATTTCGTTTCCTCTGGTTTTGTTCTTACAACTCCGGCTGAGTTTTCCATGGCTACACGAATCTGTCCTACCGCTGTCATAACTGCGGGACCACCGTTTAGTCCGACAATTATTCCAGGAACATTCAGTGCTTGAATCACAGCAATCATTGACGGATACTTAAGTGCCAGGATTGGAAGTACGAACACGACCCAAATTAAAACTACGGCGGATATCGCCCCGGAAATAATCAGGGAGATGAGAGCAACCTTGGTACCGGTTCTAGAGATGTTGGCTAGGGTGTTATTAAACATTTTTTGTTCCTCACTGTTTTCCAAAGTTGTATTTTAAGATGAACCTCTTTGTCTGTCAATCCCTTATAGCCCGAAGGGGTCGAAGACCCCGTCAGAACCTCCACGAAGTGGGGTTCCTTTATTGCGACGTTAGTCGCATAGATCACGGAGCGAAGCGACGTGATCATTGTCCAAAAAAATGTACCAAATAAAAGTCCAAGTAAGTATAATACGGGGACACGAAGTGGACACGTATTATACGTGACCATCCGTGAAAAAAACAGGCCTGTTTTACGTGCAAAAACGTGTACGGTAAGTATACACTTTTTCAATATAGTATCCGTATTTTGCTTATTTGAGTTAGGTGCGCTCCGACTGGCATCGAAAAGTATACAAATTTTTTTATAATATTGCACTAAATATTCGAATAACTTTTGCGTATTTTCAGCATAACTAACTAATGTTCGTGAAAATACGTAAAAGTTATAAAAAAAAATTGACAGGAGTGTACCTTTTTTCGTGACCAACATATTCTCTACTTACAGTTATAAATCAATTTTAGTGCAAAACTACGTTATTATTTTTATGGTAACCGTGATCGCGCGACGAATCTATCACTTTTGTTACAACTTTAGCACTTCTGCAATATCTATTTTACCGATGAAAAACAGCTATAAAAAATGTGCTTGACAAAAACCAATTGTTCGATTATAATATCTATACTTCTTTCCGACCTAGATCGGACAGAGTAAAAACGTCAAATTAAAGATCACCGGGTATGCCTCAGCAGGTATACACTAGAAGGAAAGGAACATGCGCAAAAAAACACATTTTATAAAATTATCTTCATATTGCAAAATTCACAACATAACATACCCAACTGCCCATCGTAGATTTACTACCGGTAAATTAAAAGGCTTCAGAAAGGAAACTGGAACCATTTGGCTGGAGCCAGAGTTACCAAGAGACCTTGTAAAGGAGAAAACAGCTTTAATATTCTGCAGCTGTTTCTCAGAAAATCCTGACAACATTTCGTTGCAGGAGCAACTTTGTAAGGAGTATTGCGAAAAAAACAACATAGCTATTTACGAAATTATATTTGATAAGCACAGAGATCAACGTTCCTCTAAACTTTTTTTAAAAGCGTTGCCGTACCGAACGTGGAATACGTTAGTAGTCTACTCTGAGTTTTCTGCACCTGCGGTACCAATGGTACTGGAGAGTTTTTTAAAAATGCAAGGTAGAACCTTAGAAATAGTTAACGAGGATGCTACAGCTGACTCAGCTGAAATTTTGTTACGTACCGAATCTATTATTCGAAAATCGTATTCTAGTTTAGTAAACTACACACACTCGACACGTCTCGCTAGGATGTTTATGCATCTAACGGATGTATGCTTCCCAGGTTCCAGAGTTAGTAAAAAGAGGACTTTGCAGGACGTAGCGAAAGACGATTATGGAATAGTGATTGGAAAAGATTTGACATCGATTCAACAAAAGTATATCGAAGAAACGATCCGTTTTACTGCCGGAAAGTCTCAGTTCAAAAGTATCGAAGAGTTGCAGTCTAATTTTTTTGTTACCCCTGTTCGTAGAAAACGTCAACCTAACCACGGTACCATTGGTACCGATAAACAAGAGTCCTGTACCAATGGTACCGAGAATAATCCAACACCCTCTACTGACGGTACCAATGGTACCGTAAAAAAGAGAGGCCGAATCGAGAACCTGAAGTATGTTCAGCGAAAAAGAAATGAGGAAGAAATGAAACAGTACACTTACCGTGAACGTATAGACATGTTCGATACTAACAAGAAAGAGGTTATGACTTTGAAAGATCTGTATATGATGGCTGTAATTACTGGACAATTCAAAAACGCTACTACGGAAGAGCAACAACTTATAGATAAATATTTAGATTAAATTTTATTAGGATCGGGATTATTCTCGATTCTGGTACTACATACTTATAACGGTACCAATGGTACCGAGAATAAACTTTATGTAAAATTTTCATGTAAAAGGAATGTAAAAATGTATACAAATGCAGCTATGGTAAATACTAACGAAATTCTTCCTCACCCACGCAACGGTGAATTTTTCAGAGATATTGCCGACACGCATCCTGAATTATGGACAACATTTGTCCTTGACGTGCGTCAGAATGGCATTAGAGAGCCTCTCGAAGTAAATCAGGAGACTGGACTACTCCTATCAGGACATCAGCGGTTACGGGCCGCTATAGAGTGCGGTATAGAACAAGTACCTGTCACATTTGTTCGCATCCCCGCCGAAAAGGAGATCCAACACCTTACTTCGGTCAATATGCTTCGCCGGGAAGACGATCCGATTCACAAATACAAGTGGGTTCAGTATCTCCGGTCAGCTATCGAAAACAACCAGATAGACAACGGGCAGCTTTCCCCTCGTGATTTTATCGCGAAGACTTTACAGGTTTCCGCACGCACGGTTCAAGCCGCTGACATTTTCAATGCACTCCCTCAAGAGAAGCAAGTGGAAATGATTAAGTGGATTCACGACCAAGCAAACATCCCTACTGCTTCTGAGATAGAACTCATCACTAAAAAGATGCGTGATTCAGACATCTCTCTTCAAGCAGCGTTAGCTGATGTCGAAAGACTTAAACTTGAAACAGCAAATTCCAGCGATGAAAAAATGAAGCTTCAACAGAAGTTAGATGTCAATCAGGCACTCTCGTTAAAAGACCAGATTGAGTTCTGCAACACTTCTTTCGAATCTGCTATCGTCACTTTGCGAACAATTGGTGACCTTTTAATGGAGCATCCGGACACTGCTAGAATTAAGCAGCTTACTCGAGTTATACGGGAAAATGCAGAGTGTATGTCCGACATTTACGCAAAATTCGACCACATTGCTGCGGCAAAAGCTGCAAGTAAAAATCCTGAAAAACCAATCGACATCTCCGGCACCCCGGCAGAAGAAACGCCAAGTATTGACCTTGCGAATGATGACTTTTTTAAGCCCACAGGTGCAGCTAAATGACGTATATCCCTGACGATGTTACAGCAGAAAATTTCCTCGAAGACAAGGATTATTTTGTTAAGCGCAAAACTATTGTACCATCTGAGGACCAAGAGAAAAGTATAAAAGCTTTCGACTCTTGGTACACTGACGGTAAGAAACCTCTGTTTGCTTTAGCTGGATTCGCAGGGTGCGGAAAAACGACCGTAGTTGCAATGCTCAGGGATTTGATACACGGACCTGTTGCGTACATGGCTTTCACGGGTAAAGCCGTCTCTGTGCTTCGTTCAAAATTAGCTGCTGCCGGTGCTTTATCCGATGAAGACTATACAGGTACAATCCATAGTTTAATCTACAAACCTCAGACAGATGCGTATGGTAACCTTGTGTTTGTCTTACGCGGGCGCGATGAGATAGAACCCTTTTCTCTATTCGTTTTAGACGAGGGCTCTATGATTGGTACAAATTTACTCGAGGATGTTTTATCCTTTGACGTACCGGTTTTACTCGTAGGTGATAACGGCCAGTTAGACCCTGTGTCTGATTCTGCTCATAAGTATTTACTTCACCCTGACACTCAGCTTACACAGATACATCGACAAGCTGAGGATAATCCAATCATTCGGCTCTCCCGCGATATTCGAGAGGGTAGACAGTTTTTCTTCGGAAAATATTCCGATAACATCGGTATTTTTAAACGTAAGTCTCCTGAAGCTGAATCAGTAATTGCTGATAATATGCAAAGGTATGACATTGCAAATGATATTTTTCTATGCGGGTACAATAGAACTCGCGTTGCTTATAACACCAGGATCCGTATGGCTCTTGGCTTTAATTCACCTGATCCGCAAGTCGGGGATAAGGTGATCTGTCTTAAAAACAACCAAAGGATACAGGTATTCAACGGCAATATTTGCATAGTACACGAAGCCATTACAGACATTCATAAGTCATTTACCAGGTATGTGTCAGCACCACCGCCATTTAAACCAATTCATCTGAAGGTTGCTTTTGAGGATCGGGAGTTTGGTCTCGATTGTATGCTAAACCAATTTAATACTGAAAAAACAATGATGGACGAATCTACTCAGATACAGAAAAGTTGCGGAGTTGGTATCAACCTTTTCGATTATGGCTACTGCATAAGTACCCATAAAAGTCAGGGCTCTGAGTACAAACACGTAAATGTCATAGTCGAACAAAATCCAAAATTGTGGTCAGGAACTAAATGGTTGTATACAGCAATTACCAGAGCGTCAGATTCTTTAAATCTTTTCTTTTAAAGAATGGACAAAGTCGACTATGCTGTTGTAACCGGCATATATCCAGAGGAGTGGGTGAAGGAACTCCTAACTATTTGCCACGCGATAAAACCTGAACTTATGGGGCCTAAACTCCTTTTGTTCAGAAATTATTTCGTTTCATTAAAGAGCAACTACTGGGGAACACCTTATAACGAAATTGTAAAATACATAGTTGATTATTACGGTACAGGCTTTATTCCGAAACTCGTGTTCAATGCGGGTGGAAATAGGTTCCATCTCAACGACACCTTCGTTAACGTGAATAATGTTATAATATACCGGTCAGATGTGTCGTATCTGAAGCAGCTACTGTGTGATATCCACAGGGAGTATCAGGCCGACTTTCACGCCTTGGCGTGCAGTATCATAAACTTAAAAAATAATTGAGGAAAACTTGGAAAATTTATCTAGAGCACAACAGTACCTTGTTAAAAAAATGAAGGAAGGTTCTGTTTTAATTTTTAAAAATCAAAGCAAGTTTGTATTAGAAACAGGCAAAACTTCGGAAGAAATTAAACCGAAGCATGTCGACAAACTGGTAAAGGACGGTATACTAAACAGGCAGGTAACAGGAAAGGACATTATATATTCGTTAGTCAAAAATGCCGCATGAGCGTATGCTGTCTCAATCCGAAATAGACAAGTTTACGAAAGCCAGCCAGCTTATTGACGAAGTCGAAGGTAGAACTATACCCAAACGGAAAACTACTGAAATCAAAGCACCGATTAAACAGAGTGTTGTTTCAGTACCAAGACTATCGAGACGACCCGATAGAGATACAAGGTACATATGTGCGTGTTCCTGGAAATTCTGCGACAAGGTAAGTCTATTAACCCAAACCGGCAAAAAATATTTAGTACATTGTAAGGAGTGTGGCACCTATGCTGCGATATGAACCACTTGAAATAACCTGCTTTAAAGATCTAACATTCGACGAACCTAACCACAGGTACTTCTACGCAGGTTACGAGTTAATTTCCGTCACCACTGTTATAAAAGAATTTCACGAGAAATTCGACCCGGAAGTACGGTCTAAAAACTGTTCGCTGCAGCGGAAAGGGTTTCATCCCGACTGGATAATGCAGCTATGGGAATGCAATAAGATATTCAAAGGCATTCGTGGAACAGAGTTCCACCTTTACGCGGAGGTTTTCCTCAAGTCAGGCCTTAAACTTCCATTCAACACGCCTATTGCGCACCGTGTCGTTCAGTTTCATAAATTCATTGCTGCCATACCAAACCTTAAACCGGTAGCGATAGAGCTAAGAATTTTCTCTACTCGGTGGAAAGTTGCAGGTACTATCGACAATATTTTCCAGGATATTAACACTGGGCTCTACTATATCATTGACTGGAAGACTGATGATACAATGGAGTACGTTGGTTTTGATAATAAAATGATGTTTGAGCCTTTTCAGAACTTACCAGACTCAAACTTCTATCATCACTGCGTACAACAAAATATTTACAAACACATCATAGAAGAATATGTCGGTATTAAAATATCTGACTGTTTTCTGGCGCATTTCCCTATGGAGGAGAAATTTGACATACTTAAGTGTATTGAAATAGACAGATCAATCTTCGATGATGCCTTTGTTAAACTTGGAAAAAAACTATGATTAGAAAATTTCTATTGTTAACACTCCTGCTTGTGTTATTTGTCCCTGCTCCTAGCTATGACTTTTCAGGTGTTCAAGAAACAATTGATAAGCATGTAAAACCTAGATGCTGGTTCTTAGATAGGTTAGCCTATGTAGAATCAGAGAATAGAGACAATGCTGTTAATGCAAAAACAGGTGCAATCGGACGGTATCAAATAAAACCAGGACATGACGGTGCTTTAGAGTATTACAATACTTTCAACCCCTCTGTTCGTTCCGGGAAGAGAAAACCTTACACGAAGCAAGACCTTTTCATACCTGCGGTAAATAAGAGAATAGCAATATTCGACTTAAATACTTCATATCATTACTTCTCTAAAATGTACCCGAGTATACCAAGCCGGCATATCGACATTTTCGTAGCGAATGCCCATAATGCCGGAAGAACAGGTACTGAAAATGGTGACATTTTAAAAAAGTATCTAACTGGTATTTTCGGTGAAGTTGTAGTGTTTGAATTTTTAACACACGCTTACTCAACAAATTTGTTAGGAAGTTTAGATGAATTTCGTACTATATACGTAAGGAATTAAACCATGCGACATATAGTAAAAATGATTATAAGCCTAATCTTTTCAGTCAAACTTTTTAACAGAAAGGTTTCCGATGGAGACACACTATTCCTATTTATGAATAAAGAGGATAGACCTAAGTTCGCAAGGTTTTTCAATAACTTTTACAAAGGAAAGCATTTAAGTGTTTTCGGTAAAACAATCGGTAACGTAATACTTTTGGAAAAAGGTACTAGCATACAGTCAGTAAGCATAGAACATTTAAAGTTAATGCTTGAAAACGCTGAACTAGCAAAAAGCATTTCTGAAAAGCTAAATGAGTTAGAAAAAAACACTGTCAGAAAATAATAATGAGCCATACACAAAGCCAATTAAAAGTTATCGAAGCTACCACAGGTGCTCATTTAGTTCTTGCTGCGCCAGGTAGTGGAAAGACGTACTCAGTAACTGAACGAATCGTAGCAATGATTGCAAAGGGTATCCGGGCTTCGGATATCCTAGCAGTTACTTTTACTAAGAAAGCAGCCACAGAGATGTACGAGCGCGTGTCCGCACGCGTAGGTAAGACTGACGCTACAATAACAACTTTCCATTCACTTGCTTTTTCCATATTCAAAAACTACAGTAACGATATCGGTTTCTCTAAATGTGACATTGTTTACCCAGACTATGTTGCTGATAAACTGGTAGAGCTGCACCCATTCTTTGAAGGTGGCCATGAAAGTTTAGATAAAGATGCAGTCAACGCTATATCAAAACTCTCATATAAATTCTCTGACCTTAAAAAGAATTACATGGACCCGGAAGAGTATTTACCTGCTGAAGAGTTTGAGATTTACGACCGGTTAGAAAAGTACATGATGAAAACCGGTAAGATTACTTTCGACGATATGATTTATTACGTCTGCAAGTTATTCGACATGCGTCCAGACATACTTAATACTGTCCGAGAGAAGTACAAGTACATTATTATTGACGAGGCCCAGGACACAAACATTTCCCAGTTCGTTATGGTTTACGGTTTAAACCACACAGGGAATATAATGATCGTCGGGGACCCACTTCAGGCAATCTACCGCTTTCAAAGTGCCAATGTCGAAAATATTATGGATTTCGAGAAACGATTACAACCAACTGTTCATAACTTGGACACTTGCTTCAGGTGTAGTCCTGAAATTTTAAAGTGTGTGAATCACGTAATGTCTTACTCACTTTACGATTCCGATTACAAGATACCAATTGCTTCTGCTAATAAAAACTGCAGCAAACCTATCTTTGTAATGTTCCGCGACAGCTTCGAGCAAGCCAGTGCTATTGGTGATACTATAAACTCGTATGTCCGTTCCGGGAAGTACAAGTTCAAAGATTTCGCTGTACTGTATCGAAACAATTCAAACTCTATGGAGTTTGAGCAAGTGTTCTTACAGAAGGGAATCCCATACGATGTTAAGTCAGGAAATTTTATTGATAGGAAAGAGATTCGTTTAATACTATCCTGTCTTAAACTTGGCTCTAACCAGTACCGTGATGAACTCATCTCAAACTACGTGAACATATGTAAGTTTTTCAACACCGGCATTCAGAACAAAATTCTTTACGCTGTTTTCTCAGAAGCCAACTCCTCCGGCACATCATTTGAAGAGGTAGTTGAAACTACTGCTAAAAAGATAAATGGAATCGGACCTAAACGTCTCGCTGCACTGAAAGATTTCTGTGATGTTATTGGAAGAATCCGCTCTACTGCTTCCGGCATAACCCGAGACTTATCTCCGATGATTGCGTGTATAGAACCAATACTCTCACAGTACTCAGCGAGTAAAGAAGAGTGCTTCCAAAGGCTAGAGAACCTTGAAGTATTCAAATCTATATTTGACAGGTTTTATAAAAATGCACCTAACAATGCAAAGCTAAATGATTTCATAAACCATTTAATGACTATTTTCTCTGACGATAAAGAGGAAGACGATGATGATAACAAAGTTGTACTATCCACTATGCACTCGTTTAAAGGTTTGGAAAAGCCTTGCGTATTCGTTGTAAATGTCAGGGACGGTGTAATGCCACGCATACCTACTGCAGACAGAGATGAAATAACAGATGAACTGAATTTGTTTTATGTTGCACTCTCTCGGGCTAAAGTAGAACTGTTTGTTTCTGCCCCATACGAAATGATTACACACTTTTGGAAAGAGACATCTTTCTCGCTACTTAGGCTTTTCTTAAACACGGATTGTTTACAAGGCGTACAGCAGTACAAGGAAGTTATTGGACGTGTATCCACGCCATTCTCGGAGGCTTTACAATGCTAAAAGGTTGGGATTGGGTACATAGAAATGTTCGTGTTTATAAAACACCAGGCTTTTTTAGAAAACTATTAAATAAAATTTATAAACTAATATTCAGGATATTCGAATGAACAAATTAGACATACACCGCGCTATTGAACACACAAACAAAACTGCTGATTTCCCTTCCGTATACACAAAAAGCGGTATTGAGATAAAGTCTCTTTACCCTATCTTCGGTCTGTGTAACGAGTTCGAGGAGATGCGTGAAAAGATGTATAAGTCTCCGAACAGTTTCGGTGATGAAATTATGGACGAAGCAGGTGATGTAACTTGGTATTTACTCCAGGTAATGGACAAGTTAAAACTCAACACTGCTCGTATCAGTTCTATCTACGAATCCACGTTACATAACGGACTTCCCGTATTCAATTTCAGAGTACACAATTACATGTGCATCATTGACGAAATAGGTTTCATGATTGGATCTGTGTACGGCCGGTTAAAGAAAGTTTTACGTGACACTGATTTTGACACGAAAGGATTTACTGCAGCTGAAGCGTACATATCAGTTATAGAAGAAAACTTAGGTAAGATATTTGCAGCTTTACACGTTTTCTTAGAAACTGTTTACGACAGAGAAGACGAGTACACGGCTGTAATCGTAACGTGCCATACCCGAAATTATGCGAAGTTAATGGCAA
>Ga0316608_1000041_pt1 | contig 74787 bp, 62 predicted proteins | sample MIS2016152B_MG_FD_207673 | JGI IMG/M metagenome (GOLD analysis project Ga0316608, IMG submission 207673) | Microbial mat bacterial communities from Middle Island sinkhole, Lake Huron, Michigan, United States - MIS.2016.152B | ecosystem: Environmental > Aquatic > Freshwater > Lake > Sediment... | reverse complement strand
ATTATTATGGCAAAAAAAAAATTAGGTATGAGGACTGCTTTTGCCCAAGGGGGCAAAGCCCCCTTATTGCTCAAACATTCGTATTCTATTATAAATCAATATTGTGCCTACTAAATTGACGGCTATGGCAGCAACAGGTAGTTCATCTGTTTCAATGACTATTTCAATTCCACAATGGTTCAATTAAAAGAGCAGGAGTTTAGAGTGCGTGGAGGCAAATTGTCTAATTTCAATTCCACAATGGTTCAATTAAAAGAAACAAAAAGAACAAGTATCAATTGATGATGAATGTATTTCAATTCCACAATGGTTCAATTAAAAGATACGTAATTAATTTCCATTTTATTGAAGTTTATTCATTTCAATTCCACAATGGTTCAATTAAAAGTACACATTATCGGACAATAATAGAAATTACTTTTCCATTTCAATTCCACAATGGTTCAATTAAAAGAACGAACGCCAACCACCATTCGTTAGCAACAATGAGATTTCAATTCCACAATGGTTCAATTAAAAGAATACAATCAATGGCAATATGAAAGTTGAACCCAAATTTCAATTCCACAATGGTTCAATTAAAAGTACCTTACTTTTGTATTGCTAAGAATATTTTTTTCAATTTCAATTCCACAATGGTTCAATTAAAAGCTTCTTATTACATGCAGGCAGTATTAATTGCCTGCAATTTCAATTCCACAATGGTTCAATTAAAAGCATAATATTTATGTTTTTTTGTTGTAATACTCAACTATTTCAATTCCACAATGGTTCAATTAAAAGTAAAAGACCTAAGACCGGACGAAAAATTCAGTATTCTATTTCAATTCCACAATGGTTCAATTAAAAGTTGCCTATACAGTTACATCAGGTTCGCTTGTTTACAAATTTCAATTCCACAATGGTTCAATTAAAAGTTCCATAGTTTCAGCATTTACAATCTCAGGTTGTTTATTTCAATTCCACAATGGTTCAATTAAAAGTTTTTTACTTTTGTTTTTATTTCTTTTTGTACCACAATTTCAATTCCACAATGGTTCAATTAAAAGAAACAGATCTACACAATTGCAAGATATGCCAAATTCATTTCAATTCCACAATGGTTCAATTAAAAGAATGTAAATTTCAAAAACTTTTTTGCAGTCTTTGCTAATTTCAATTCCACAATGGTTCAATTAAAAGCTTTTTTTTGTCCAAATTCAATTACTTCAACATCTTATTTCAATTCCACAATGGTTCAATTAAAAGATAAAATCTATTCTTAATTCATATTCGTTCATAGTGATTTCAATTCCACAATGGTTCAATTAAAAGACTTATCAATTTAGTCTTTTTCCGACATTTGCGGTGATTTCAATTCCACAATGGTTCAATTAAAAGTAGCTTTTTAAAGTGTTACTATTTTGATTATAAATAATTTCAATTCCACAATGGTTCAATTAAAAGCTAAGTAACTCAATTGGAGTTTCTTTTATAATTTCATTTCAATTCCACAATGGTTCAATTAAAAGATCAATAGATTTTGCATTTGTTGTTGCCGATGTTAAATTTCAATTCCACAATGGTTCAATTAAAAGAGGATTGAATGCAAGTTGGTCATCATTCAATAGGTAATTTCAATTCCACAATGGTTCAATTAAAAGTTGTAACCTTCAAAAATATCATAGACTTCAAACATAAATTTCAATTCCACAATGGTTCAATTAAAAGTAGTAATATAAATGGAGTAGTTAATTCAACTGCACAAATTTCAATTCCACAATGGTTCAATTAAAAGAGTATTTAGAGCCGTTACAAGCGGGGCAAACGGTCACATTTCAATTCCACAATGGTTCAATTAAAAGTGAGTATAAATGTGATTTGTACGCTGCTACTCGTTTGATTTCAATTCCACAATGGTTCAATTAAAAGCTTTTTTTTGTCCAAATTCAATTACTTCAACATCCTATTTCAATTCCACAATGGTTCAATTAAAAGAATAGCGATTATTTATTTCAACTAACTGCTAAGTCAGATTTCAATTCCACAATGGTTCAATTAAAAGCAGATAGTTTTTTATGATTCAGATTACTATAAATGCAATTTCAATTCCACAATGGTTCAATTAAAAGAGCAGGAATTTAGAGTGCGTGGAGGCAAATTGTCTAATTTCAATTCCACAATGGTTCAATTAAAAGAAGAAGTATTCCAGTATTCAGGCACTCCTGCTGCTTATTTCAATTCCACAATGGTTCAATTAAAAGAAAATTGGAAGTAGAGACGCACGAACACAAATTTACATTTCAATTCCACAATGGTTCAATTAAAAGACATGAAACGCACGTTGATAACTTCATTGAAAACACTATTTCAATTCCACAATGGTTCAATTAAAAGAAAATATTATCAAATTAGTTTTTGAAGGCAAAAATAAATTTCAATTCCACAATGGTTCAATTAAAAGTTAATAAAAGTAAAGATGGAAAATTTAATTAGTCCCAATTTCAATTCCACAATGGTTCAATTAAAAGGCAAGTCACTTTGTCAAGTTCAGAATTAAATGAACAATTTCAATTCCACAATGGTTCAATTAAAAGACAATGCCCCTGTTCTTTAAAGTGTGAATCATCATTATTTCAATTCCACAATGGTTCAATTAAAAGGGTTCGGAGCAAAAACAGTAATATCGTTTAAGGACAATTTCAATTCCACAATGGTTCAATTAAAAGAAGTTGGATATATTTAAAGATACGATAAAATATTACATTTCAATTCCACAATGGTTCAATTAAAAGCATACATGGACATTGAAACCTACCAAAAGAAACAATTATTTCAATTCCACAATGGTTCAATTAAAAGTCTTTGATAATAAGATTACAGAAATACTTATTAAAGATTTCAATTCCACAATGGTTCAATTAAAAGGAATTTGCTTTAAACCATAGTTTTGATTTATGTTTTATTTCAATTCCACAATGGTTCAATTAAAAGGACTTCGAAGATGAATATGAAATTGAAGATTAATCAATTTCAATTCCACAATGGTTCAATTAAAAGGTAGTGAAGGAATTGTATTTATAAATGATTAAGGTTATTTCAATTCCACAATGGTTCAATTAAAAGAAAACATTCCTTGGCTAACTTTGTAAATGGTTTGTGATTTCAATTCCACAATGGTTCAATTAAAAGGATGTAATAATATGATAAAATTTACAGATAGTTTGTTATTTCAATTCCACAATGGTTCAATTAAAAGAATCCGGGTATCCATTTGAAGGTAAATAGAGCCCGTATTTCAATTCCACAATGGTTCAATTAAAAGAAATAATCCAAGCCTGTTGAAACCTTTAGGCATACCAATTTCAATTCCACAATGGTTCAATTAAAAGTGAAGTCGATTGACTGAACTAAACTTTTTGAGCCCAATTTCAATTCCACAATGGTTCAATTAAAAGAAATACCACCAGAAAAAATGTTTTTAATTGTAGTTATATTTCAATTCCACAATGGTTCAATTAAAAGCCAAACTTCCGAAGTACAATCAATTAAATAGATAAAAATTTCAATTCCACAATGGTTCAATTAAAAGGAGAAGATCCAGTTTTGATTGCAAGAGTTCATGAGTAATTTCAATTCCACAATGGTTCAATTAAAAGTAATTTCATTTTTAATTGTTAAAAAATATTAAAGATTATTTCAATTCCACAATGGTTCAATTAAAAGTCGGATGCTACCAAGGTGGATATATACCGTCTTTCTAATTTCAATTCCACAATGGTTCAATTAAAAGGAATTCAGATTGCTTTTGCAATTGCAGCTAAAGCAAATTTCAATTCCACAATGGTTCAATTAAAAGCGGATGCTACCAAGGTGGATATATACCGTCTTTCTAATTTCAATTCCACAATGGTTCAATTAAAAGGTTTCTACAATTGTTTCAACGTCTTCGGTCAAACCTATTTCAATTCCACAATGGTTCAATTAAAAGAGTCTGCACCTCTTTCTTTCTCAAATGCAATAATAGATTTCAATTCCACAATGGTTCAATTAAAAGAAAGATGTAAAAAAGTCTTTCTCAAATTTGAATTCATTTCAATTCCACAATGGTTCAATTAAAAGCCTTTGATGTCCACCGATAATAATATTGTAACGGTCATTTCAATTCCACAATGGTTCAATTAAAAGTTTCATACTCAATCAAAGTATTCATGTTTATTTGACATTTCAATTCCACAATGGTTCAATTAAAAGTTAAAAACCAATAAAAGCGTACCTTTTTTAAAATTAATTTCAATTCCACAATGGTTCAATTAAAAGAATATAATAGGTTTTAATAAGGGAGAAGTTACTTTGATTTCAATTCCACAATGGTTCAATTAAAAGTAGTTGCTCAGCGTATAAATTATCTGAATAATAAAAATTTCAATTCCACAATGGTTCAATTAAAAGCAGGGGTTGATGGGTTGCTATTTAGCGCACTGCCGCATTTCAATTCCACAATGGTTCAATTAAAAGATTTGTTCCAAAAATACATAAACAAATGTATATATTAATTTCAATTCCACAATGGTTCAATTAAAAGACTGGTATTCGTTTCGAGGAAATTGACCGTCTAAATATTTCAATTCCACAATGGTTCAATTAAAAGCAAGAAAAGAAGAAGATTTGCCAGTACTGTCCCCAGATTTCAATTCCACAATGGTTCAATTAAAAGTTTATTGTTTTAATCTTTACAATCGCTGCAGCTTATATTTCAATTCCACAATGGTTCAATTAAAAGCGGCAGGGGAATACACTAAAATAAAAACTGCTATAGCATTTCAATTCCACAATGGTTCAATTAAAAGGGATAATCTAAATTTGTTTCAATTATCCGTTTTTCTATTTCAATTCCACAATGGTTCAATTAAAAGTAATAAAATTGCACTTTGTGAGAATTTTTCAAGTCCATTTCAATTCCACAATGGTTCAATTAAAAGGTAGTTAATAAAGTATTTGCCTTTTTAAGAGATATATTTCAATTCCACAATGGTTCAATTAAAAGGCTTATGCGAGTAATAACCATAAAAGCGATTATCATATTTCAATTCCACAATGGTTCAATTAAAAGTTAATTGATTTACAGGCAGAAGAATTGCAGCAACTTAATTTCAATTCCACAATGGTTCAATTAAAAGAATTAAAATTATGAAAAAAGTAACGCCATTTTCAAAATTTCAATTCCACAATGGTTCAATTAAAAGAAAATACCGTGCGGCTGTAAACGTACCTATTGCATCATTTCAATTCCACAATGGTTCAATTAAAAGTATCTTTTAATTTGTCTGCTATGGGTTGTTTCTCAATTTCAATTCCACAATGGTTCAATTAAAAGTATTCCGCACTGTCTTACATGACCAGACCACAGCCCATTTCAATTCCACAATGGTTCAATTAAAAGCAATCCCTTTATTTAAAGCTACATTGTACGAAAAGACATTTCAATTCCACAATGGTTCAATTAAAAGAACCCATAGCAGACAAATTAAAAGATATGCTATTGCATTTCAATTCCACAATGGTTCAATTAAAAGAATTATGGCGAAATCGCCACAATTAGCGGTTTAGTGATTTCAATTCCACAATGGTTCAATTAAAAGCTGTCATTATGCTTGAGGTGTAAATGGTGCAACAGTATTTCAATTCCACAATGGTTCAATTAAAAGTTAGCAAAACAAGCGGTTTATTAGCAGAAATGAAGGCATTTCAATTCCACAATGGTTCAATTAAAAGCTAAAGTCATTAAAGTTATACACACCGTTGTCTTTAATTTCAATTCCACAATGGTTCAATTAAAAGCAATAGATTTTAATTGAGTTGTGGGGTCTGGAAACGTATTTCAATTCCACAATGGTTCAATTAAAAGGTATAGCTTAATCCGTTTACTGCATTTGCTGTAAAAATTTCAATTCCACAATGGTTCAATTAAAAGCTAAATAGCAACCCATCAACCCCTGTCATTATGCTTGATTTCAATTCCACAATGGTTCAATTAAAAGAATTGTAATTATTTTCAAAAATGTTTGCAAAAAGTTCATTTCAATTCCACAATGGTTCAATTAAAAGCAGGAATTAATATTACAAACAAAACTTAAATACGCAATTTCAATTCCACAATGGTTCAATTAAAAGGATGAAACAGGTTCACAGTTTTATTTGAATCAGTATATTTCAATTCCACAATGGTTCAATTAAAAGCCACATGCCAAGCATTAGTTTGCCAGTACTTATTACATTTCAATTCCACAATGGTTCAATTAAAAGCTCAACAAACCACACAAACTATTTACAAAGTTAGCCAATTTCAATTCCACAATGGTTCAATTAAAAGTAACACTAATTACAGTAACATCACCCATGGAATATCCATTTCAATTCCACAATGGTTCAATTAAAAGAAAGAGTAAAAAATGACAAAGACGGAGCAAATGTACAATTTCAATTCCACAATGGTTCAATTAAAAGTGGATACGTCAAAAGATTGAAAGAAAAGAAAAAATCATTTCAATTCCACAATGGTTCAATTAAAAGCAGCTTGTGGGTATTGTTATCTTGTGTTTTTTCCTAATTTCAATTCCACAATGGTTCAATTAAAAGTAAACTTCTTTTTACACCGTGCGTATTCTGGTAAATTATTTCAATTCCACAATGGTTCAATTAAAAGTTTTGAGTTCTTATATAGTGATTGTGCGGATACAAAATTTCAATTCCACAATGGTTCAATTAAAAGTACTTTTTATATAGATTTTATCTCCCAAAGTGGTTAATTTCAATTCCACAATGGTTCAATTAAAAGTGTTTGATACTGACAAAATAAGTTGGTCTAAGCAAAATTTCAATTCCACAATGGTTCAATTAAAAGCATTTTCAAAAATAGGAGTTTCTCCTACGGAGTTGCAATTTCAATTCCACAATGGTTCAATTAAAAGTTGTAACCTTCAAAAATCTTATAGATTTTAAGCATAAATTTCAATTCCACAATGGTTCAATTAAAAGCATTGAAACATCTGATTACTCATTACTTGTAAAGCGATTTCAATTCCACAATGGTTCAATTAAAAGCTTATTTTATTGGATGCAGGTATGTTTCACTTGGTGATTTCAATTCCACAATGGTTCAATTAAAAGCTTATTTTATTGGATGCAGGTATGTTTCACTTGGTGATTTCAATTCCACAATGGTTCAATTAAAAGGCAGCTGTTAAACCTGATTCAAGGTCGTTTCCCCAATTTCAATTCCACAATGGTTCAATTAAAAGTAATTCATCAGTTAAAATATATCGAGTATTTGTTATATTTCAATTCCACAATGGTTCAATTAAAAGAGTAATATAAATGGAGTAGTTAATTCAACTGCACAAATTTCAATTCCACAATGGTTCAATTAAAAGAGCACTACCAAACGCACTTATGGCATTTGTTAATTCATTTCAATTCCACAATGGTTCAATTAAAAGTGGTTCGCTCATTTACAATGGAGTTACTTATGCTTCATTTCAATTCCACAATGGTTCAATTAAAAGTTAACAAATTGCTACTTAACTCATTAACTGGTAAATTATTTCAATTCCACAATGGTTCAATTAAAAGAAAAAATGGGACTTAACAAAGCGGAGCAAATGTACAATTTCAATTCCACAATGGTTCAATTAAAAGGTAAATTTGCCTGTTACAATCAGAATGCCAAATAATATTTCAATTCCACAATGGTTCAATTAAAAGTAACTGACAAACTTTCAGGAGAAACAAATAAAGCAATATTTCAATTCCACAATGGTTCAATTAAAAGGAGGTGCAAAAGCAAAGGCAAAAAAGGCTGAATCCGAATTTCAATTCCACAATGGTTCAATTAAAAGGTACAAAGAAATCTGGTGAGGATAAGATCACAGTACAATTTCAATTCCACAATGGTTCAATTAAAAGAACACGTCCAGAAATCGGTACAACGGTTGTAGAACAATTTCAATTCCACAATGGTTCAATTAAAAGTCACAAAGTTTTAAGTGATTCAAATATTCGAGTAACAATTTCAATTCCACAATGGTTCAATTAAAAGTAAAAAGTGGTATTGTAACACTACCCAACCCAGTACGATTTCAATTCCACAATGGTTCAATTAAAAGAATACCACCAGAAAAAATATTTTTATTTGTAGTCATATTTCAATTCCACAATGGTTCAATTAAAAGCTTACTTTTATTCTTAATAGAAAAAACCCCCTTGGTATTTCAATTCCACAATGGTTCAATTAAAAGCCATACCACCAACGGTACTCAATTCTTCCCGAAGGTTATTTCAATTCCACAATGGTTCAATTAAAAGGTCACTAACTGTCACAAACCGAGCAAAATCTTCGGGATTTCAATTCCACAATGGTTCAATTAAAAGTGTCAGGTATTGACAGTCTTATAAATTCAGTAACTTATTTCAATTCCACAATGGTTCAATTAAAAGTGAGCTACTTTGCCCTTCTTCGATGTAGCTGTAAGTTATTTCAATTCCACAATGGTTCAATTAAAAGTTGCTGCTTGCTAATCCAAGTTCCGATGCTTCCTGATTTCAATTCCACAATGGTTCAATTAAAAGCGGAATGATGCCTGCAAATCAATTGTTATTTGTTGAATTTCAATTCCACAATGGTTCAATTAAAAGCAATATTGGTATGTACCTGTCGCATTGGTTGGTATATTTCAATTCCACAATGGTTCAATTAAAAGAGTATATTCACAGAACTTTTGAAAACAACCCCTCAACATTTCAATTCCACAATGGTTCAATTAAAAGTTAATTCTCCTAAATACCTACAAGTTAGATGTAAGTGATTTCAATTCCACAATGGTTCAATTAAAAGCAACTGGTGGGTATTGTTATTTTGTGTTTTTTCCTTATTTCAATTCCACAATGGTTCAATTAAAAGCAAGGCATATTCAATAACGTTCGGTAGTTGTTGATAATTTCAATTCCACAATGGTTCAATTAAAAGTGTATCTATTTAATTTTTTAAAAAAATAAAAACGAAAATTTCAATTCCACAATGGTTCAATTAAAAGTTAATTCTCCTAAATACCTACAAGTTAGATGTAAGTGATTTCAATTCCACAATGGTTCAATTAAAAGACTTTTGCGTACGATTGTGTACAAGCATTGAGCCATATTTCAATTCCACAATGGTTCAATTAAAAGGCGATTATTGTAAGAATTTAGCAGATAAAAAATTCTATTTCAATTCCACAATGGTTCAATTAAAAGTCTACCGATGCTGCAAAACATGATGAGTTGCGTCAATTTCAATTCCACAATGGTTCAATTAAAAGTTGGGTATTTCGAAGATAAAAGACTATTTAATACAAATTTCAATTCCACAATGGTTCAATTAAAAGTTTAGTTTCGGTTTAGTTTGAAGCCCTGCTCACTCATTTCAATTCCACAATGGTTCAATTAAAAGCGAAGAAAAATATCTATATTTGAACGAAGAAGATTAATTTCAATTCCACAATGGTTCAATTAAAAGGAAGTAAAAAAAGTTGAATATAAAAAACTAATAGAAATTTCAATTCCACAATGGTTCAATTAAAAGCTATGATTTGATAGGATCAATTGCAGCCGCAAATCTATTTCAATTCCACAATGGTTCAATTAAAAGAGAATTAATTACCAGAATAATAGTTAACAATGCGCTATTTCAATTCCACAATGGTTCAATTAAAAGCACAAAGTTTTAAGCGATTCAAATATTCGAGTAACAATTTCAATTCCACAATGGTTCAATTAAAAGTAGAAGTTTTGAATGCAGCACGTAAAACTGTCAACAAATTTCAATTCCACAATGGTTCAATTAAAAGTTGATGACTTGCTTTCTTGCGACAGGCAATATTACTATTTCAATTCCACAATGGTTCAATTAAAAGGCAATGAACTTGACGTTTCATTATTGGACGAAGTTATATTTCAATTCCACAATGGTTCAATTAAAAGCTGTTACCGTTCCAGTAACCGAAGCAGCACAAACAAATTTCAATTCCACAATGGTTCAATTAAAAGTCTGAACTTGTATTCGTCATATTTGTTATATTGCTCATTTCAATTCCACAATGGTTCAATTAAAAGTTTTTAGATTACCAAGAGCATTATTAACTATTGTTCATTTCAATTCCACAATGGTTCAATTGAAAGTGAAGCCCTGCTCGTATGGGCAGGGTTTTTTTAATTATTTCAATTCCACAATGGTTCAATTAAAAGGACCACTTTGAATTGCTTTGTACATTCCATACAATAATTTCAATTCCACAATGGTTCAATTAAAAGAAAGATAACAAGTATAATGAACCAAATTCCACCACAAATTTCAATTCCACAATGGTTCAATTAAAAGGACTTTTACCACCCAGTCTTTTTTTGATAACTTCTTTATTTCAATTCCACAATGGTTCAATTAAAAGAAACCATTTTTAAAATTGTAACCTGAGTTGTATGATCATTTCAATTCCACAATGGTTCAATTAAAAGGCCTTTAATAATTCCTTCGCTTGTTCATATTCTTCTTATTTCAATTCCACAATGGTTCAATTAAAAGATTGCAAAGTCTAAAAAGGATAATTCTTATGCAGAAATTTCAATTCCACAATGGTTCAATTAAAAGTAATATAATTTTTTCAACTCCTTTTAAATTTTTGTCATTTCAATTCCACAATGGTTCAATTAAAAGAGAATTAATTACCAGAACAATAGTTAATAATGCTCTATTTCAATTCCACAATGGTTCAATTAAAAGTTATTAATATTTCTGTTACTATAACTGCTATTTCCGGATTTCAATTCCACAATGGTTCAATTAAAAGAACCATTTTTAAAATTGTAACCTGAGTGGTATGATCATTTCAATTCCACAATGGTTCAATTAAAAGGAACCCACCCAAGGTCTTGTTTTGAAATATGACCTTATTTCAATTCCACAATGGTTCAATTAAAAGGATATATACAATCAGGTTGCAATCTTTTCGCAAGCTCATTTCAATTCCACAATGGTTCAATTAAAAGCGTCCTACGTCTTCTAATTCAACTGCAAGCAAGTCAAATTTCAATTCCACAATGGTTCAATTAAAAGCAACATTCACTAAAATATCAGTACCTACTATTGTTCATTTCAATTCCACAATGGTTCAATTAAAAGAGAATCACAGGTTGCATTTTCCGATATTGTAAAAATATTTCAATTCCACAATGGTTCAATTAAAAGAGCAAGTTCATATTTGATCTCTGCATCCAGATTGAAATTTCAATTCCACAATGGTTCAATTAAAAGAACTCCGGTTTCTTATCAATTAGCAAGGCATAAACTATTTCAATTCCACAATGGTTCAATTAAAAGTGCAATTTCATTAAGGGACGGACAAATAGTAACCTTATTTCAATTCCACAATGGTTCAATTAAAAGAAGTTGAAATATGATCTTCGATTAACCCTATGACAATATTTCAATTCCACAATGGTTCAATTAAAAGTTTAGGTAGTCGCCGGCTGTAACTGCACCAGAAGCCTATTTCAATTCCACAATGGTTCAATTAAAAGTCTCAATTCGAGGTTCTAAAAAATGTTATGAAACATATTTCAATTCCACAATGGTTCAATTAAAAGGTTATTTGTCGCAATACTTTTAGCACTTGGTGTCATATTTCAATTCCACAATGGTTCAATTAAAAGTCAAAGGCCCCGATGTTCGAGTACCTCACTTAAACAATTTCAATTCCACAATGGTTCAATTAAAAGTGTTACGCCATTCTTTTTGTAAAAATCCTAATTGCAATTTCAATTCCACAATGGTTCAATTAAAAGTCTACATCTTGCGGAGTTTTTCCTTGAACCCGGGACATTTCAATTCCACAATGGTTCAATTAAAAGTTGTCAGCTTTTGAATAGCCTAAAGCCTGAGCTCTTATTTCAATTCCACAATGGTTCAATTAAAAGGGTTATGAATATAAACATACAGAACCAAACTGTCCAATTTCAATTCCACAATGGTTCAATTAAAAGCCCCCGCTGTAAATCCAATCGCTTGATGTGAACGTATTTCAATTCCACAATGGTTCAATTAAAAGGATGTAGAAACTTTTCAAGCTGACAGGGTTTTAAGATATTTCAATTCCACAATGGTTCAATTAAAAGATTGTGACTTAAATTCAGTAAGTTTACTATCTACATATTTCAATTCCACAATGGTTCAATTAAAAGATTACTACGGTTACATAGTCATACCGTTCAATCAGAAATTTCAATTCCACAATGGTTCAATTAAAAGTAAATCCACCTGCTACCGCTGCAACTAATCCGTATAATTTCAATTCCACAATGGTTCAATTAAAAGAAACTGGTTTGGGGAAGATTATTCAGGTCGGAACAAATTTCAATTCCACAATGGTTCAATTAAAAGGTTTCATCTCATAACAACTGCCTCGATAAATACAATCATTTCAATTCCACAATGGTTCAATTAAAAGTTTTGTACCTAAATGTATGAGCTTTGTCATTAGTTAATTTCAATTCCACAATGGTTCAATTAAAAGGATATACTTGTTTCAGAATCGAAAAGATTGCTAAACAATTTCAATTCCACAATGGTTCAATTAAAAGTTTGATTTCTTTGCTTCGAGGATCTTTAAAGTTGTTATTTCAATTCCACAATGGTTCAATTAAAAGTTACATTTCAGAGAAGGAGTAGAAAAACCAGCATTATTTCAATTCCACAATGGTTCAATTAAAAGGAAAATGATAACAAGTTTTAGTATAGCAAGTTTTGCATTTCAATTCCACAATGGTTCAATTAAAAGTAACACCTTTTAAAGATTTGAAATTATACCTTTGCATTTCAATTCCACAATGGTTCAATTAAAAGCTACCCACTTTCCGTTTGAAATATCTTCCCAAGCTCATTTCAATTCCACAATGGTTCAATTAAAAGAAACCATTTTTAAAATTGTAACCTGAGTGGTATGATCATTTCAATTCCACAATGGTTCAATTAAAAGAAGTAGTAAAAGACGTGATAGGATTGAATGTAAAACTATTTCAATTCCACAATGGTTCAATTAAAAGTGAATATGGACAGCATGCTTGAAATAACTATTATCTATTTCAATTCCACAATGGTTCAATTAAAAGTTTATAATTCACTATAAAGAACCAAGACTTTAACTCATTTCAATTCCACAATGGTTCAATTAAAAGTTTACAAGCGTATGTATATGATAGAAAATACGATAGATTTCAATTCCACAATGGTTCAATTAAAAGAGCTGCACCATTATTTGTTAAAACTGTCATGTTTGCATTTCAATTCCACAATGGTTCAATTAAAAGTTTTTATTAGTTATATTTGTAGTCATTTTAACGACAATTTCAATTCCACAATGGTTCAATTAAAAGTATTAATATTTCTGTTACTATAACTGCTATTTCCGGATTTCAATTCCACAATGGTTCAATTAAAAGATTTTATCTTTGAATGAGTATAAACCGTCATCAAACATTTCAATTCCACAATGGTTCAATTAAAAGGGAAAGTATTTTAAAGATTAAAGCAAATAATTATCGATTTCAATTCCACAATGGTTCAATTAAAAGTTGATACGTTTTTACACCATAATCTGTTTTGTTTTATTTCAATTCCACAATGGTTCAATTAAAAGCATAAACTTATTTTTAAATTAATTATACTAAAATTTATTTCAATTCCACAATGGTTCAATTAAAAGGCACCTTCAATTGTACCAATTTGCTCCGTATCCACATTTCAATTCCACAATGGTTCAATTAAAAGAACAGTACAACGGTTTATATTTTCGCCAAATTCAACATTTCAATTCCACAATGGTTCAATTAAAAGTAATAGTTCTTTAAAACCTATTATTTATAAACTATTATTTCAATTCCACAATGGTTCAATTAAAAGTCAGATTTGCCTGTTACAATTAGAATGCCAAATAATATTTCAATTCCACAATGGTTCAATTAAAAGTTGCCACCAATAAAAAAGGAGCTTCAAAAAAACCATATTTCAATTCCACAATGGTTCAATTAAAAGTTCAGGAAAACAAAACCAGCCCGTAAAAGTACCAACATTTCAATTCCACAATGGTTCAATTAAAAGAACTCTAATTACAATAATATCTCCCATCGAATACCCATTTCAATTCCACAATGGTTCAATTAAAAGTTGGGGTTGACAGGTTTATAGATGACTATTCACTTTCATTTCAATTCCACAATGGTTCAATTAAAAGTGTAGTTTTATGAATATGTAATGTAGGTATTTATACTATTTCAATTCCACAATGGTTCAATTAAAAGGATGAAACAGGTTCACAGTTTTACTTAAATCAATACATTTCAATTCCACAATGGTTCAATTAAAAGAAATGAATTTTTACACGAAATTACAAAACAAAAATTTATTTCAATTCCACAATGGTTCAATTAAAAGTTGTGGGGAGTTTTCGTTTTTTGGTAGGCATTAAACATTTCAATTCCACAATGGTTCAATTAAAAGCTGAAAAAAGTCATTGTTTTCGGTTGATTCTTTTTTATTTCAATTCCACAATGGTTCAATTAAAAGTTTTGAAAATTAAAAAATTTCATAATGGAATTGATATATTTCAATTCCACAATGGTTCAATTAAAAGTGGCTGGGAATTTGTCCATAATTTGTTTGTAACCACATTTCAATTCCACAATGGTTCAATTAAAAGTCAATTGGTAGGTATTGTTATTTTGTGTTTTTTCCTAATTTCAATTCCACAATGGTTCAATTAAAAGGAGTATAAATGTGATTTGTACGCGGCTACTCGTTTGATTTCAATTCCACAATGGTTCAATTAAAAGTTTAATAAATGTTATGAAACAAACGTATGATTCAAATATTTCAATTCCACAATGGTTCAATTAAAAGTGAGGTATGAATTTCTCCCGACAGTGGGGCTTTTATATTTCAATTCCACAATGGTTCAATTAAAAGATAGTCCTTTGTTGTTAACTCTAATTCGAAAAAACCGATTTCAATTCCACAATGGTTCAATTAAAAGGAATTAGAGGATGAATATGAGATTGAAGATTAACCAATTTCAATTCCACAATGGTTCAATTAAAAGGTAGGTTTTCCAAAAATCTTTTCCCCCCAACTCGGTGATTTCAATTCCACAATGGTTCAATTAAAAGTTCGCTTTGCCATTTATTTTTTCGCTTTTTTTAATTCATTTCAATTCCACAATGGTTCAATTAAAAGGATATTCAGGGCTATATCAACATCTTCGAATGCTACATTTCAATTCCACAATGGTTCAATTAAAAGGTTATACCGAGTATCTTGTATTTAGTTTAAAAGGATATTTCAATTCCACAATGGTTCAATTAAAAGTTCAAAACCATTTTTAAAATTGTAACCTGAGTAGTATTTCAATTCCACAATGGTTCAATTAAAAGGCAAACGATGGAATCACAGTAGTGAACAAAGAACTAATTTCAATTCCACAATGGTTCAATTAAAAGGACTACCGAAGAACTCATAGAAGTATCAGAACAATTATTTCAATTCCACAATGGTTCAATTAAAAGTAGGTGTAAAAGAAATGGAAAAGGCTTTCGATATTAATTTCAATTCCACAATGGTTCAATTAAAAGGAGGTTACAACTTTCGGAAAATCCTTAATTGTGACAAATTTCAATTCCACAATGGTTCAATTAAAAGCATTCTGTATCTACTTTCCAAAACTTCGTTAACGTAATTTCAATTCCACAATGGTTCAATTAAAAGCAAAATAACTGTTTGCTTCTACAGCCCGATCGGTACCATTTCAATTCCACAATGGTTCAATTAAAAGTATGTTATGTGCTTTTATCATAATATCTTAATCAAAAATTTCAATTCCACAATGGTTCAATTAAAAGTATGAGTAATATCAGATTTATGCCATTCATTTAATTATTTCAATTCCACAATGGTTCAATTAAAAGGCAATGGTTTTTATGAAGTTGTATATAATCCTTCACTATTTCAATTCCACAATGGTTCAATTAAAAGTTGTATCCCATCTGCATTTTTCAATTATACATCCTTGATTTCAATTCCACAATGGTTCAATTAAAAGTTTAGATGTTATTACATCAAAAGATGACGAAGGCAAATTTCAATTCCACAATGGTTCAATTAAAAGTGTATTTTGAAGATGGCATACCTGCTTTAAAATTTATTTCAATTCCACAATGGTTCAATTAAAAGCCTGAATGACCAAGACAAAAGTATGCATTTTTTCTGGGTTTTGGATGGCTTATTTTTGCTTTTTTTTAAAAAAAAGTTGTCGATCCATAATATCATAAAATGACATGACCTTCGACAACTTCTCTATCTATCTTATTTCCAATATGTCAAAGAACTTTACATTCGATTAATTCAAAAATATCCATTTTCCTGACTAATCTTTTTTCAAATCGACAATTCAAAATCAGGCAATCATCAGATTGTCAAAATACCCACAAATTGTTCTATAAAAACTTGTCCAAAGAGCTTTTTTCTTTTCCAACTATTTCTTTCTCTAACCACTTTTGCTCCCGGCTTTTAAAAAATATTAAGCTATCTGTTTCTTCATCCATAATGGATTTCGATTTTATTATCAATTCACTTAGCTTTACTTCGGTTATATCACCCTCAAATACAGAATTTTGTATCCAATTCAAATATCTTCGGCAAAGTTTGAGCATTTTTCCAACCCGTTTTACTCCAACATCATATACAAGAATCACATACATAATAATTGCTCCATGATTAATTCAATTGTCAATTCTCCATCCAATATTTCCCAATTCCTTCCTTTTTACTATTCCACTTATTTTTCACCACCAGATTTTAAATGGCTTATATTCCTCAATGCCTAACAGATCTTTCTGAAGTTTATAACATTCTAATTTTATCAAATGTTTATAACTGACTTTTTTGTTTAATGTCCGGTGTTCAATAGTTTCGGTTAAACGATTTTCCCAGGCTTCTATGAATGTTTTTTTCCCACTTTCTTTTATCACAACCTGATTGAGTTTTGAATCAAAATCTTCTTTTTTTAACATGCCTTTATTCAGCACTTTGAAAATTACACGATCGACAAGAATCGGTTTAAAGATTTCTGCCAAATCCAATGAAAGTGAAAAACGCCTATCGCCCGGAGAATGTAAAAAACTGATTGTAGGATTCAATTGGGTCTGATGTATTGCTCTTATACACTGCGAGTAACACATCATATTGCCAAATGAAATCAGACTATTCAATTCATTTAAGGGAGGTTGCTTGCTTCTTCCATCCATTTCAAAATCTTTGATGATCAAATCGAATCCTTCATAATATTTTTTTCTGATACAACCTTCAATTCCCATCAATTCTTCAATATCTGAGGTATCTTGAATACATGCAGCAAGTTTTTCTATTTCTTCTATTAATGGCTCAAGATCCTTGCCTCTGCTGTTGTAATATTTGAAGTTCTTGAGCATATTAAATTGTGCGCCATCAACAAATTTCTTTGCAATTTCTAAGCGTTTTTTCTTGTTCAACGATGCTTTGGCTTGTTCTATAATCATTTTGCCCGATAATAATTTGTCCTTTGGTACAAACGATCCGGTATAATTTTCATAATAATCAAAAAAATGAACACCTATATCATTCTTACCTAAAAAATTATACATGGCACTATTGGCATCAACCGATCCAAAAACATATAATTCATCCACATTTTCTACCGGAAGGTATCTTGGTTTTTCTTCATCGCCTTTCTCGTTGACGGGTGTAAAGCACAAAGTATTGTCCTTGCGGCTTAATCTTCCGGGATTGAATAAATAATATGTATTTTTCATAACTTTGATTTTAATCTTAAATGTTTAAAAGCCATTTCCATGCAGGTTTAACTTCTATTTTTTTTTCCTTTACTTCAATATTTTCCTCAGCATCCATCGTAATAATATGCCCTGAATCAAGCTCGTATGTATTAAGCGCTTCGATTAGTCCATTTATTTCTCTTTCTTTTGTTTCAGGGTTATTAAAAAAAGCACAAACTTGGATTGCTTGATCTATGTTATTACCCTTTTTTATTAAGAAGTCGCATTCCAGCTTTTGTTTATGATAATATATTTCAAATCCTTTTCTTTTCAATTCAATAAAAACTAAATTCTCTAATAAATGTCCAATATTATCTGAAAATGAAAATGCAAGTTTGTTTATCAACGCATTGTCTATGAAATATGATTTTCTCGGATTTTGCGCTTGTTTTTTTAGAGAATAGTCAAATTTAGACACTTGAAACAATAAATATGAGTTTTGTAAATATCCAATATAATTACTAATCGTAGTAGGGTTTTTTATTCCAATTATTTTGGCCAAAGAACTATATGTACTCAATCGACTGACATTGCTGCACAAATAATTTACAAGCTCAAATATTTCTCGCTCGTTGGTTAATTTGTTTCTTACCATAACATCGCGATAAATAATGCTTTCATACAATGACTTCAGAAATAAATCGTTTTCCTGTTGTAAATTTATAGGAAAACCTCCTTTTTCAAAAAATTCATCGAAATTGCTTTTTATTTTGGCACGACCGCTGGTAGTAAAATAATCTTGATATTCCAAATGTATATCCTTAATTTCCAGAAACTCCTGAAAAGAAAATGGAAATAATTCAAAACTACAAAATCTTCCTGTTAAATGTGTTCCCAGTTCACGACTCAACATGGTGGCATTTGATCCTGTTACAAATACTTTATAACCAGAATCATAAAGTCTTCTGACAAAGCGTTCCCACTGCGGAATATTTTGTATCTCATCGAAGTAAAAAATCTTCTGTTCTCCAAACAATTCAATAAACGATTCGTGCAGAAGTTGAAAATGTTCTACTTTAAAATTGATCAATCGTTCATCATCAAAATTCATGAAAAAATCTTTGTCGTTTTGTCTGTTTCTTATTTGAGTCAATAAAACAGATTTTCCACATCGTCTTATGCCTGATATAACAACAATTTCATTGCAAGTTTCCAATTCTTTAGGAAACGAACGGACTACCAATCTTTCTTTTTTGGGATTTTTCTGTTCAAAAATGACCTGTTTGATGATTTCCCTCATATTTAAAATATTTTTACAAATATACTAAACCTTCTATTCTCAATAGAAGGTTTTTGCTGTTTTCTTCTATTATTAATAGATGAATTTTTATCATATAGTAAATCAAATATTTACAAATGATGATATATGCAAGCGTCCTTGCTTTATACAAATTATCATTTTTCTAAAGCCAATTAATCAAATGGTCAGGAATATATTTTTTATTAATAATGCCTGGCTTTTTATTCTACCACATAGCAAAAGTCATAATAGCTGCATCTTTTGCAAATTTTTTCATCTATCCTTGCAGGACATTCTTCCTGTTCAATAATTTTCCCAATCTTGATTTTAAACTCTTCGATTTGCTGCCTATCTAAATCGCTTAAATAAATTTCAGTAGTTTTTCTAAGCTTGGGATATTCCAGAATGCCTGTCACTCCTTCTATGCCATTGCTTTCCAAAACATAAATGTAGTATTTCAATTGCCATTCGTGAGCTTCTTCTACTTTATCGCTTTTTTTTACTTCGTGAATTATTTTGTTTTTGGCATCATAATAATCTATTTTGATTCCGCCAATTTCGAGTTCGGTATATTTTTCACTACGTTGCTGGTAACTTGTTTCATGAATCAATTTGCCTTCATAAACAAGGTCTGAGGTTTGTTCCATGTTAATAGAATTGGCAAAAAGCCAGAGCTTTCGAATACAAACCATGTAGTAATTGAAATGAGTACCGGTGATAGACATAATTTTCTGTTGTAAATTTCATTGAATATGGAATATATCTTCCAACCATTTCGCAGGATTGTTCATAATGTATTCTGAAATTGTATGATATGATTTCTCGTTGCGAATGATATGTTCGTAGTAATTTCGTTGCCAAACCGTTTCAATATTAGAATGATTTCGAATCCATTTCGTTACCCCAATTTTAAATCCTTTTACAATAGAACCGATAGAACGCGGTATCATTTTTTGGAATTCGTTTTTTGGTAGGGGTTGAAAATTTTCAACCCCTACTACGTTTTCAACCCCTACGTTTTCAACCCCTACGTTTTCAACCCCAACGTTTTCAACCCCAACGTTGTTCAATAATTCGATTATGCCATGTACATGATTAGGCATTACAATATGTTCGTGCAATATGGCATTCGGAAAATGATTTGGAATTTCTAACCAACATTCATTGGCAATTATGCCGGCATCGTTTAAAACCAATTGGGGTTGTGATTTGGGTTGTGATTGGGGGCGTAGGGGTTGAAAATTTTCAACCCCTACTACTACCGCGATTTCACCAAATAAACATTCGCGGTTGTGGGTACATATCGTTACGAAATACAACCCTGCATGCGAATAATCATATCCCTGTAGACGGATACTCCTGCGGTGATGTATGTTAGGATTATAATTATTCATTGTAATTCATTGTAATTATTCTGAATTTTTCAAATTTTGTTGTCGTTTTCAAGTTCTTGTTTTGTCATCTATATTCCATTACCAAACGCTTTATTATGCCTAAGCGAAAAGCATAGTATAGTAAAGAGTTTGGTAATGGTTTATTTTGTTTTAAAATACTGTAATTCAAATAATATGTTTATATTATAATGGTAAATATATGAGTATTTTTTTACAACAAAACGATTTACAGTATAATCAGAAAAATGAGAATTTTCCAATATCATTCGTGTACTTCACATATTGTGGTTTTATATCGAGAAACATACTATTCTTCGGAATTATTTTTATATTCCATGTTAAATTTGTTCCTCTGACATTTTCTCCGCAGCGCGGAGAAAATGTTGCAATTGATACTTCATTGATACTTCATATTCTTCATTGTTATATATTTTCCCTTGTTCCAATTTTTTCATCATTGGCACGAAAAATCAATTCATCGCTTATATTGTTTAAAAATTCCTTCAAACGGTTTTGAGAATTGCCTGTTTCTTCTTCAATAATGTTTAAAAATGAAATTAAAACGGGACAATACATTTTAAAAAACTTTTTATCGGCAATATATGAAGATGGAATTACATGTAAACAAATATTTTCCATCGCTTCAACTGTCCAATTTACTGGAAGTTCTTTATGATGATCCCACATAAATCCGATATGAATAATCACAATGTTTGCCGCTCTTCTCTCCTTTTCAAATTTCTCAATATAGTGCGATAATCTATATTTGCGATAATATTTGTCCTTTAACTTTTCGATGTAAGTGTTTTCATCTTTTGCTTTTTGAAGAATGATTTCAAACATGGCATCCACCAATTTTCTGTGTTCGGCATAGGTAATATCCATGGGTTCGCGTGGGTCAGAAAGAACAGCATCCAATGGATATAAATTGTACTCGAACATATTATACCCATCTTCTTCATATTGAACCAATTCATTCAATGTAAATTTTTGTAATGCAATGCTATCGAGTCTAACAAGCAACAGTTCTGGCGTTTTATTTTGAATATTAACTACCCTGCCATGAATATATTCAATAGATTCGTTTTCCGTTCCTTTTATGCCAGGTTTTACACGAACAAAATCACCAATTTTGAAGTTCATTTGTTTATTTATTTTAATTTGACATAAAATACTGTAATTCAATTAATAATTTAAAAACTTTTTTTGTAAAAATACAAATATTCTGTTTTTCAACAAAATGATCTAAAGTTTGATATTCGAAAAAAAATTATTGTGTTTATTTGTTTTTCACAAAAAGGTTTAGTATTTCTAAATAAAATCAAATGTCTTTTTCATAATCGTTTCATTTAAGCCACTTTCAAGGTTATAAATTCTATTTTTACCAATATTTTTCTCATAAAGTTTATAGTATTGCATAAATTTAAAATCGTGATTTTCTTCATTATATTCAAAATACTCTTTCATATCATCTATTTTATTGATATAAACAGAAAAAACAAATTTTGACATAATTCCATTCAATATCTTTAACCCTATTCCTTTTTTTGCAATATCCATTTGTTTATTCTGAATAATAGATAGGTATAATCCCCAAACCTTTTCGCCTGAAACTTTTTGTGAAGCAACAAAACAATCATTTTTTTTAATAAAATCTAATTCCCCATCAGAAAAGTTGTTTTCAATCGTTATTTCTTTCGTTTCAGTATCTACAAATTCATAGTTTATAATGTCAATTTCAGCAGGAATAAAAATTGAAGCTGTTTCATTTTCAATAAGTTTGAATTTTTTATTTATCTGGTCAAAATTAAGAGATTTAAAGTAGGCTTTGTACTCATTGAAACCTTCTTTGTACGCAGAATCATTGTCCTTTCCAATTTCGATCATTACTTTATTATAGAGGAAATCAAAGTCTTTCTTTTGTAATATATTGGTAATTTCAATATTTGAGAAATTTCTGGCAATTTTGTATCTCAAATCCTTACCATATATGGTTTTGGGTTCATTAATTCTAAAAAGATACAATTCGCAATTCTTCTTATTAACATTTCTATTAATTCTACCGGCAAGCTGTTCATCGCTATCAATAAGTGATTGGTTTTTAAATCCCAAATCCATATCAATATCAACACCGGCTTCAACCACCTGTGTTGTAATTAATAATACTTTTTTGTTTCGGTTATTTTTATCTTTTAAAAAATTGATAATGAATTTTCTTTGTGGTTCAATAATAGTTCCTGAGAGTACGAAAATTATATAACCTTTAAATAAGTTATTTTTGATAATATAATCATAAAATTCGGTAGCAGATTTTTTGAAAATAAATTCGATGATTGTATAAATACTGCCCTTAAATTCATCGACACGTGTTTCTGCATAATTCTCTGATTTTTTATACGCAAACTCAGCTAATTCGGATAATTGAATATCCTTTGAACCAAGTAATTCAGTTTTAATACTAACTCTTTGACTAAAGTTTGGATTTTGTAAATAGTTTTTTTGTGCATTCTCAATTAAATGATGAAATTTTAGAGTCTCATTTTCTCCTATTGCAATATTACTTATTTTTGGTAATGTTGCAGACATTATAATAAAACGGATATTGAATAATTTGGCATAATTAGAAATATAATATTTCAGTTTATCCCAATGTACGGGATTATAAGCTTGCAATTCGTCAATAATTACAACTGAATTTGCCAAGCGATGAAGGATATAGTTCGATTGCTTGTCGTTCGATTTTAGTATATCGAAAAATTTGATGTGAGTTAAAAGGGTTATTGGATAGTTTACAAAAATATTGTCAATTTGATTTCGCAAATCATTTCCGTATTTTGCATCATTATCATCATTTTCCTTGATTTGAAAGCCAGCTTTTGAATGTACTTGGGCAATTTGAGTATCAACTAAACCAAATGTTTCTCTGATTGCCTTGTTTGTCTGTGTAATAAGGGTTGTAAAAGGAAATACATAGAAAATCTTATTTATCTCTTCATGAAGTTGCAGCAATTTGTATATTGCAATCATGGACATGTTCGTTTTACCTCCGCCAGTTGGAGCTTCTATATAATAAATCTTTTCATTTTTATTCTTTTCAATACCATTTATAACCTCAGCACCAAGCTTTTGTCGTAAAATATTTAGATTTATATTCGAAGGATTCTGCAATTGTTCGAAAGGGTAATCATAATAATAATCAGTATTGTTAACTAATTTACTATTAAAAGATTTTTCCTTGTTTTGCGCAAAATTATTGATTATACTTTGTTTTAAAGTTTTGGTGAGAATTCCAAAATCTTCTTCTGATCTGAATTCCAAATCATTCATGTATTCGGACGTTGCGTAATAGTCAGAAGCTGTAAGTAGCGACCAATTAAGTTTTAAAAGAGCAAAAAGATTAAAAAAGTTGAAATCTTTGGTTTTGGTATAATCATCAAAAAACGCCCAAAGCTTTTCCTCGTTTTTTATGAATTGATTAGTAAATTCTTTTGGAATTGCAAAATCTATGATTTGTAAAAAACGATGTATCGAATTTATCTTTTCTTCCTCGTGTTTATAATCTTTATTGATCCAACCTGAATGATGCTTTAAAATTGGAATTGTGAACAAAAATGAAAAAATCCAAAGAATATTCTTTTCAGAATTTGAAAAAGTTGGGTTTTTATAAATTGCATCTAAATGGTAATTGAGCAAAAAATAAGCACTTAAAAATGAATGCTCAGAGCCGATTTTGATGTCTGTTTTCTGCTTAAACAATTCATTTTTCATTTTTTCGACCTGGAAATTATCATTTATCTTGCCAAAATCATGAAATACAATTGAATGTAGAAAAAGGGTTTTTACATATTCGGCTATATCTGTCTTCTCAAGTGCAACTCCTTCTATTAATTTATTTACAATTCCTTCTAATTTATGAACCTCTATTAATCTATTAAAGTACTGAGTAACTTTTAATATATGCTCATGAAGAGTCTCACTCTTTTTGTGTTGGTTTGTATGAGCCAAATACTCAATTTTTTGCTCGAAAAAACTTTCAAGTCTTTTGCTCTGCTCCGAAATTTGCTTAAAAGACTTGAATTGTAACATCAGAATCCGTTTTTAGTAATTTGTGAGGTGTTTTATAATTTTCTTTCAAACTCCAATCTGTATAGGCAAAACTTCGATATTCATATTGAAATTGTTTCGGTTCGTATTCGATATAACCTATCGGTAATCTTTCAAAAAAAGAAAAGGTGTTTCCTGTTTCTGTTATAAATGGCATAAAAGCTGCCACTTCTTTGTTTCCTTCAATAGGTGTATCTTTTATATAAATTGAATCTATCTTAAAATTTTCTTTAGGTGAAAATTCTGAATATTTATATTCCTTAAATTCATTCCACCATATCGAGAATTCATTTTTACCCAAATAGGGCAAATATTCACTACAACGATTCTTTAAATTTGATTCAATTTTTTGATGCAAAGGATTTTCGGTATCTAATAAAATATAACAACGGTAGGCCGGGGCAATCAATGTTTGTTCATTAACCATCAAATTACCACCTGTTTCTTCGCTTGCCAAGCCCGTAGAATTATTGTAGGTGATAATCGTTTTTTGATAATTTCCCTTTTCATGATTTAAAGGTTGAATGCCAACTTGTAAATCTTTTAATTTTAAATAATAGTCTGGTAATACACCAAAATTTTGAAAACCTTTTTCTCCAATAACTGCACCAATTATTCCAAGCAATGCCGGTTTATGTAATAGATTAAAGGTTAAATAAACAGGTTGATTTGTATCAGGTTTTTTTAACATGCCAAAATCGGCGAATATGTCTATAGATATTAGCTTTTGCATAGTTATGAGTTTAAAATTTTTTCTATAAATGGTTGTAATGAATTAAATGCCTCATCGAAATCGGGTAAATGCTCTTTACTAATTTGATGCGCTAAACTGCTTTCCCATGCTCTTTTATTAGCATTTTTCTTTTTTTCATTAACAAAGTTTTCCAATTTTGAAATGTCAACATTTTTATTTTGAGCCTTCTGAATAAGCAGATTTTTGATAATTGGGTACAAAGATGTCTTTATTTGTTTTGAAAAATACCAATTATCAAAAACATCTCTTGGTCGGTTTCTCTGAACAAGGGAGCGGACTTTCTCAGCTACTATTTCCTGCATAGAATATGTCTTTACTTTTTCAGTAATCAAATCTTCATCTGAATACGCATGAATTATCTGATGTATTTCCGGTTCAGAAAGAAGTTTTTCTGAAAAACTAATATCTAATTTTATTTCCGTTTGCCATCTACTTGGAGGTAAAGGCTTTTGATTTGCTTTATGATTGGCTCCCCAAAATTTTATTTTAACTTCGTAGCCTTGATCAACATCATTGTGTATTTGATTTTTAATTAATTTGAAGTCAAAAAAGGCACCGCTATTTTTTTCAGTTATTTTCAGAATAGCACGTATTAATTTCTCAGTTATTTCGAATTTCTCATCAAGTAAAGTGAAATCCAAATCTTCTGAAAATCTGTAGTTTTCAAAGAAACATTTCTTTAAACAAGTTCCACCTTTAAATATAAGCAAATTCTTTAATTCTTCAAACGATACAATTCCATTAAGTAAATGCCCTAAAACCCAGTCTTTGTCTATAGTTGCTGGTGGTACTTTGAATTTCACACTGTTTTCATTTATTTCTTTTTGCAGTATCATATTAAACTGTTGCCATATTAATTATTTCTTCTTCAGTAATATTCATTATCAAACCCCACTTTTTATTTATCTTTCCTGTAGGTTCACCATTGTGCTCAAATAAATTGTATTTTCCATTTTTTATTTTTTGTGCATAATCCATAAAAGCTTCAAGTTTTTCTTTTTTAAATAAATCAGCTAAGAATGCTAAGCGTTTAGTAATAGAAATATTATTGAATTTTTTGCAATATGAAATTAGTCTTGTTTCATTAATTTTCGCCTTGTAAAATGCTTTGATTATTTCCGGATATCCGCCCGAATAGTGGGGTAAATCAAAAGAATCGATAATTGTTTTTTCAATATCTGCAATCCTGAAACTATGATTTCCATAACCTTCTGTTTTATATCCAAAAATTTTCCTTGTTTTTAACCAAACAAAACGATAACTTACTCCAAGTATTTCTTTACTTGTTTTCTGTCTATCTGTCTGAACAAATACAACATTAGGTATTTGTTCAGATAAACCATAGTAATTTATTGCTGTCCAATACGATAAACAAGAATTGGATGTTAAAAATGTACCAATTATGTTCGCATCTGCAAAACCATATAAACAATATTTCCCCTTTTCCAAACTAATAATCTTATCCTTATGAACCAAGGATCTAAGAGTAAAATCCAATTCTTTAGGAGTAAAATCTACATTCTCCTTTAGTTCATCCTTACAGAATATACTAATATTATAATCTGTCAAATATTGTAATATTTTTACCTCTTGTTTTGTCATGTTTAATGTATTACCAAACGCTTTATTATGCCTAAGCGAAAAGTGAAGTATGATAAAGAGTTTGGTAATATAAATATTTATTGTAAATAATTGTTATAAAGCTAGTAATAATAAATATATAACGCAAAAATACAAAATTATTTTTTATTACAAAATAACCAAAAATTTAAAAAAGTATTATAAACTGAAAACTTTTGAAAGTTCAGGTTTGTTCTCAATTTCAATTGAACCTGCATTACTATAAATTTCAATTTTAGAAATTTCACTTTCATTTTGTTTTATAACTTTTGATAGTTCAGACATATCTAAGATTACTTTGCCATCTTTTTTTTCTTTTTTCATTAATAACAAAGATGTGAAATTCGGAAGTACAATTTTAGAACCTTCCTTCAATTCAACCCAAATAAATAATTCGTTCTCTGTACCCGCCTTCGATGCGCTATCATAATAAGTAGCGCCGCGGCGCATCGCTTCTTTTAGAATGTTTATATCTTCTATTGAAAGGTCTTTTGCATCTTTGCCTGAAGCCAAAACAATTTCTTCTATGTTTTTAGGATTAACAGATATATGATGTAAATAGTGTCCTTCTTCCAATTTAGATTGACGTCCTATTGTGGTCATGCCTTTTTCTGCATCGGGATCGTTTGATTTATTGCTGAATGGACTTGTAATTTGTTCTGTAAAAATGTTATTTTCTTTCCAAATATTAATCCCATGATTTATTTGTACGGGACCATGTATTGAAACATTAGTCTTACCAGCAAAAGTAGCGCCAAACAACCTTATATCTATACAGCTTAATAAATTCAAAGTTACTTCAATTTTTAAATTTTTCCCCTCAGGAAATTTACTAAAATGCTTAATATAAGATTCATCCAAAGAAATTGGATTCATATTTTCATTGAGGTTTTTAAAATAAAAAACTTTTTCGGTTCTGTAAACATCACGAATATAATTTTTTATGGTATATTTAAGTGCTTTGTCTGTTGCATAAACAACTCCATTTGGTAATGTACGGGGTAAGCCTGTAAAGTCTGCATTATAGTTTGAATTTATAGCCTTAACAATGACTGCTCCGAATACTCTATTTTTAAAATTTGTCATAATATTGTAGTTTTAAGTTATTATAATTCATTTTCTATTTTTTCATCTTTTCGAAAAATGGTATCAGCAAAATATCCTGCAAGTAATAAAGGTAACAGGTTTTTCATGTTTTTCTCATCTGTTTCAAATCCCATAACCTCGCTCATAATTTTGTCGAATTCATATCTTGAATTTCCCTTATAAAATTGAAAAGCATGTTTATAGGTTTCAAATGCTTTTGCTATTGCCAACTTAAATAGAGTTGGGTCTGTTTTTTGTAGAAAAGGATCAAGAAGTGCATGTGTTCTATCAGCACTTTCACTTTTGTTCAAGATATTTCTGATTAACTGACCACTTGCAAAAGCAAATTCATCATCAGTTTGCATTCTTTCATTATTATTTTTTGCTATTCTGCTTATTTTTTCGAATAACAATTCTGTTTTATTTACCATAGTATTTATATTAGAAGGTGAATTTACAAAGTAGTTGAACAAACTGAACCAAATATTTAGTTTTTCTTTGATTATAAATGTTTTATTATATTCCTTGTCATTTCTAATATCATCAATGATTGAATTTTGCATGATATCATTGAATATTTCGTATGTGATGGATTGTCGTTTCGATTTGTAAACATAATCATACATCGCTTTTCTATACTTATAAAATAGAATGACAATGGTTTCGCTGGCATACTTGCTCACTTCCATATCATCAAAGTATTTTAGCCATAAACCATTTTTTGTTTCCTGCATTAATTGTTTGTTAAAAACTTTATTCAAAATATTACTTTGAAAGTCAAAAATATTCTGGATAGAATAATCATTTATGTGTTCAGTCTTGTCTTTACTCTTCATTTTGAATAATGCTATAATTTTCGGCATATCGTCTGTTTTATAACGAAAGACTGGAACAAAGTCAATATCAATAATTCTGCAACCTTTAAGATTATTTTGAAAGTAAATTAAATAATAGTTATGTAATTCATTCTTATGCTCAGTCAATAAATTTTCAATAATTTCTTTGTGACTTTTCTTTTTTTCTTTATCACTATTATAAAACTTTATAGCCAAATTTGAAAGTTCATTCTCATCAACAAAAATAGGCATCGGGTTTGGTAGTATTTTGTTTTCTTGTTGAAGCCTGAAGAATTTATATAATCCGGTTGCATCATCTCCATTCACTTTGTAATTTATTTCGAAGCTTGCCGATTTGTGACGCATAAACGGCTTTTTCCCTACGTTGCCAACATTCAAATCGTTACTAATTCCATGATTTTCATCCTTTTTCAAATCAAATAAAAAAACTTTTGTGGCTAAATATTTATTGTAAAAAAATTGATAATCTTTAATTTCAGGTTCTTTTAGAAAGAAATAAAACATAAAATTATCCTTGGGTTTTTGGAAATCTTCATTACCATTAAGAAAGTCAAACATTTGATTTCTAACAAAATTCTTGAGATCATCAAACCATTTTATATACTGTTCATTTTCATTTCCTAAATATTTTTGTACTGCTTTAAAATATGCCTCAGCTGCTTGTAATTTTTTTGCCTTTTCAATTTTTTGTCCTTTTCCTGAAATTGAAATACCAAAAGGACTACCAATATCAATAAAAATTTTTTCGCTGGCGTTCATGCTTTTATTGGTAATCATTTCAGAATTTGAATATCTATCCAAAAATTGATTATAAAGCCCTGATTTTTCTGTTTTTTTATCAACTTTTAATGTATTTTCTTCCTTAATTGTAAATGTATCGTTTTCTTTTTCAAGAAAAAAGTACATTCCGTCTTTTAATTCTATATTTTCAGAAAAAACTTCTGGGCTTTTATTCTCCAAATTCTTTATAAAATTGACAATTTCTTGTATCATAATTTCCCTTTTTTAAATCGATCAAAATTACTCATTCAAAATGACATCCTACGTCATAAAATCCAAAATTTCAAAATATTTTCCCTTTTATTTTTTCATTCAACCACTTCTTGAATTTCAATGGTTTAACTATCTCTATATCCTCAGAAAGTCCCAGTACAAAGCGCCCAATGCCATCATAACTACAAACCCAACCTTTGAATAAATAACTGTTCTCCGATAATTTGCTAATCATACACTCCGATTTGGGATATTCCTCAGTAAGCAAACCTGCTGCTTTGATAGACATCTTCATTTCTATACCTATTTTATATGGTCCACTAATTCGGAATACATCTATTAAATTTGCTTTGTGGTTTTTGGTGTTTTGCCAGTTTGATTCTAAAATTTCAACTCTTTCTATTCGTTGAATCTTGAATGTTTTGTTCATCTTACTTTCTGGTTCATAACACCATATTGCAATGTAGGCGGTAGTGAATTCGAAAGGTTCTACAATCCGGTCGGTTATGGTGCCTTTGTTGCCCGATTTATATCCAAGTAGTTTTACCTGCTTTTTGTTTTTTATGGCTTGCATGAGCCTTTGAATATTTTCCGACAACATTTTATTGGAAACTATTTCGGCAGCAATTTCATAATCGGTTATAGCTCTAAGTTTATTCAATAAACTGCCTTTCATCGTATGATCATCTGTAATAGAATGAATTGCAGATGTAAGGATATAAGCTTCTTCTTCCGAAAATTTCAATAGCTCAGTTAATTCTTTGCGGTATTGGGTGTTGCGGGGAATTCTATAATATCCGTTTGAATCTTTATGTACCTCTAATCCCACATTTTCGATAGCACGAATGTATCTGTAAATCTGCCTTTCAGAAATACCGAGATTTTCACTTAATTCGACCTTGGAATATCCCTTGGTGCCGGAAAGTGAAAGCAATATTTTCAAAATATTTTCGGTTTGCGATTTTATATTCGATTCAATCATTCGTCTATCTTATTATCCAATTTTTTCAACCAATCCGAAGCCCATGCTGTTTTTTTCACCAAAGCCTGCAGCATAACCTATTTCATGAAATTCAACAGGAGCAGTTAGTACAAAGTCAAATAAGTAACCTATGATTTTTGACTCTTCGGCACTACCTTGTTTTATTACCTCACCTTTTCTTTTGATCTCCGAAATACACCTGAATTCGGTTGAAATATCCTTCAGAGGCGTGGTAGATTGCATGCTATTGTGATTCCATGCTTTTAGTTTTTCGATCAAATTTCTGATGAAGATATCCTTAAATTCAGCATCTTGTGGATTCAGATAGGTGGCTGTCCGGCTGCCTTCTTTTTTCAGTGAAGCAACTACCGGTGTAAGTGTCCGGTAAACATTCTTTTCATCAAACAGCGGTGTGGGCAGTTTTTCAATCGATTTCACAACAAATGAAACATTTCTGTCTCTGTTACCAATGCTTAATTCCTGTCTTTTAAAAATACCTGTGATGAAACCGTCAATGGCCGGATGTGGAAAGAATGAAATATCAAAGGAAACTTCCCGGCTAAGTATTTTAATCGAGTCAATATCTATTCTTCGTTGAGGAATACTCAATTTAGAAAACGTAAATAGTTTGAACTGCTTTGCTCCATCTGCATAACCCTGAGAATGCAGCCAGGCACTGAATTCAGGATTGCCTTCATTCAGAATTTTGTAAATGGCAGCCGACATATAATATTGATAATTGATCGGTATTACTTTACGTTCGGCTTGTGATTCATTTACTTGTAAAAATATTCTAAACCTCATTTTTCCTTTTTAAATTGATTAATGGAATGTTATGGATTCCCGAAAATTCACCAATTAATTTGAACAGATTATTTTTATTTTGGATAAAATTAATCGATTTAAAAGATTGGATTATAATCAATTGATGAAATATTAATATTAAATTACCTAAAGGCAAGCTAATATTTATCATTTATCTTTTTCTAGGTATTTGTGACTGTTTTGAAATAATTCGGAATACTGGTGGTGATGGTGGCGGCGTAGGGACAGGGCATGCCCTGTCCCTACTACGATAAACCCAGGTTTTAAAATGTGGTGACCGTTTTACGGTTTATTGTTTCATTCGTAATCGTAGGTAGAGGGCATGCCCTCTGCCTACAATAATTTATAAATTCAACAATTTGATTCCTTTACGAATTTTTATTTATTAATGTAATAAAGGTTTATTTTCACCCAAATACAATGGGTTATTTTATTCCCATTGATAAACTTGCTTGCGGACTATAACCATATTCATGAAACAAATTGTAAATTTTTATTAAGATCTCTTTTTTTTCTAACAGGCTTTCGTGTAGATTCATGTACATCGTGGTATTTTCCTGTAAGCTGTCTAAAAAATATTTTACAACTTCATATTCATCTTTCAGCGAAAGTCCCAGTTTGGTAATTCCTTCTTCTTTATGAACATTCGCACCTATATGGGGTGCAAGTAATACCTTACCCGACATTTCTTTAATTATTTCAGCAGGATCAATACTTGAACCCACACTCCAATTAATCATTTTTTTGTTTCGCACTGATTTCATGTTTTCGATGTATTGAGGTGTCCAGGTACAGGAATGATACAAAACCGGTCCGCATTTTTCTGTAATCCTGTCTATATATTTTACACTAAATTCAATGTGCATTTCAGGTGAAACCATCGAATTTGTATCATCAGAAATATAATAACCAACTTCATTGTACCAGTTTTGCGGATGACAAAGAGCATTCAATCTGTTTCCGCACACTTTTTGTATTTCCAAAATGTACTTAATAATAAAAGTGGTTATTTTTTCAAGTAATTCATGAAGTTCTTCAGGATTGATCAGTAAGGCCATATACAAAGCTTCGCCCATCATCAACTCTGCAACACCAAGGGGAGATTGAATATCTGGTAGTCGTATAAGTGTATCGGAATTGCTTTCCAAAAGCATTTTTTCAATTATAGATAATATTTCTCCAGTTCTTCCATTTCTAACATCGGGAATAATAAAATCTTTTATTTGTGAAACGTCGCTGATACATGGTTCTATCCATTCCTTTCCTTCCGATGTAAATATTGGTTTGCAACCAAGACTCAAAGCAATGGTATGTGTATTCCAGTAATACGGTTCAATATTTAGGGTTTGCTGTGGAGTCCAGTCCCACAATTCAAAACCCAATGCCCCGGCAATTTGCGGATTGTTGTTACAACCATAGTAGCAAAATTTTTGTGTGGGATTGTTGTAAGCTGCTTTTAGCAACTTTATCATTGGCTCATTTTTATGTATCATAATCTTATTTAATTTTCAACAAAGATAAGCACAAAGTTTAGCAGACTCATTGAGAAAATTACAAATTTCGTTGAAGAATTACGAAAAAATTCAGGTCTTACAATATTTTTTCTCGATAGGTGCCAGGTGTAATTCCTGTGTGTTCTTTAAAATAATGACAAAAACTATCTGTTGAAGGGAAACCGGAAACAGATGCTACCTCAGAAATATTGAATTGTTTATCGCCTAAAATTTGTTTTATAGTTTCAATTTTCATTCGAATTATTTCGCCTTTTATACTGCGTTTTAGAATAGTTTGAAAACGGTTTTCAAGTGTTCTTCGTGAAAGGTAGGTCGAAGCAACGACCTCGTCAACTTTAATAATTTTGGTCGTTGTATTTGAAGCAATATAATTCAATGCTTTTTGTAAATTCCTATCTTCAACAGCCAAAATATTTGAAGATCTTCTTGTTATAATATTTTTTGGGGGAACTAAAATAATGGCATTTTCATTTGCAATTCCACTCATCAGTTCTTGTAACTTTTTCGCAGCTTCGTAACCCAATAGTTCTGCATTTTGGTCAATACTTGAAAGTTGTGGATTACAAATATTACAAATAAATTCATCGTTATCCACCCCAATTACAGCAATCTCTTCTGGAATTAAAATATTTACTAATTTTGCTGCTTGTACTACCTGATATGCAACTTCATCTGTACAACACAATAAAGCAAAAGGTTTTGGTAAAAAAGTGAGCCAAACCGAAATTGCTTGCTGTTCATTTTCCCAATTACCTTCTTCCTTAATGTTTTGGCGTTTGTATTTCAGAAATTTATGTTCTGATTTGTTTATTTTGCTATAAAAGCCTTCATATCTTTCCTTTACCCATTTATAATTCTCTAAACCGCAGTACCCAAAGTTTGTATAACCTTTATTGATAAAATATTCTGCTGCAATAGCACCAATCGCAAAATTATCAGAAACAATATTTGTATAATCAGGAAAAGGTTCAGAAACAGGCGAAACAATGAGAGGAATATTTAAGTCAAATAAGTCATTGATATTGTCTGTTTCGCGAGCAATTATTCCATCAGGTTTCCATTTTATTAGTTGCTCTTTTAATGGCATTTGTGAATTTTGCCATCGCTCATACGGCGATTGTCGAAACAAAATCCATGAACGGTTGAAGAGTATAAATTTTGCAATGCCGCGTATTATTGCACGGTCAAATGCAAATGAGGTATCAAAAAGTAAAGCTACGCGACAAAACATTTGAATATTGATTTAGAAATACTTAATTTGTAAAAACTCCTTCAAAAATATGATGTGATTCATTTTTAGGGAATGAAAATACCAGCTATTATTGCGTGCTTGCCAACTAATTTGATTCCTTTACAAGCTTTTATTTATTAATGTTATAAAGGGTTCTTTTCCCGCAAAGACAATAGGTAATTTAATTATGTTTGATATTTTATGATCAATTAATTCCATATAGTGTAAAGACGTGGCATGCCATGTCTTTACATCACCAATAATTTTTTTAAATCCAATTTCAAACAGAATGCCCTGTGTTTAAAGCAGTAAAATATCGCCAAAATACTCCGGTCGGTGGAAATCGGGTTTTGCTGTATCGATCATGTTCCAACTCAAATAGTGAGGATAAATCATTTCGTCACCGCACTTATAAAAATTGGCTCGTAATTTCATACCCGATTTGAATTCAGTATCAGGATGTTTAAAAAAAACTGTAGATGGGATCATTACAAATAAACTCCACTCAAAATCACCTAATTGTGATTCAATCTTTTCTGTATTTATGGAAGGAAAACATTGAATTCCCTCAAGAATAGAATGATCAGAGAATTCTCGATTTTCCCTATCCTTTCTATACGCAAACAATATCTTACCAAGACAATTGAATTCAAAATTATAATAAAACGAATCTTCAGGGTTTAAATTAATAAACATTTCTACGCAACTGTCTGTCCATATTCGACCATTGTTTTCGAGCACCGTAGCTTTCAATTGCTTTTCTTTCACCCAATACTTTAATAAAAGTTCGTTTTTTGTGTATGCCAAAACAAAATCCACGTTTACGGGTGATGCAGGTTTACCCCATGGCGAATGGGAAATTGTATTTCGGTTTTGATTATCCATGAATGAATCGACAAAATCAATTTCTGTTAAATCAAAGCTTTCCGGCAAACTATTTATTTTTAAAAGTTTTCTCATCACTAAAATAAATCAACAATTAACTTACATAATTCTATAATTCATTTAATAACTGTTTTATTCGCACTTCGGCTATTTTTAGATTATACTCAAAGTTTATGAGTCTAGTATAAGCTTGAACATAATTTTCCTGTGCCAAATGAACTTCCAAGGAAGTTGTTTGTCCAAATTTAATTCTTTCCAAACTTATAAAATAATTTTCTTTTGATAATTTCAGATTTAACTTTTCCAAATCCAATAGTTTTTGTTGATTATCAAATTGTTCTATTGTATTTCTTAAATTATTGTAAACCTCCCTATTGGTTTCAGCCCATTTTATTTCAGATGATGAAACTTCTATTTTTGCATTTGCCACTTCTCGTTTAACTTTTCCTGCCTGATATATAGGAATAGAAACCGACACCCCAAGCATAGGCCCTAATGCGTTCTTTTTTAGCAAAGCCCCTTCCGAATTGTCATATAGAGAGTAATAATAACCACTACTAAAATTCAATGTAGGAAATCTTTGTTTTTTACATTCAGCCAAATATAATTTTGCAATTTCTATTTGTTTCTGCATTTGCAAAATTGTTGAATTTGATGATTTCAATTTCTCATTCCAATCATTTATCAAAGAAATCTCATTGAAAGAAATGGAATCAGCCACCTCAAACAATGTATCTACGCCAACTCCCATCACCATATTCAATTTTCTTCTTGCTTCTAAAATTCGTTGTAACTGAATGATTGAATCTTCCTTAAAAACATTTAAATCCATTTTTGCCTGAAGTAGATTTGTTTTTAAAATAGATCCATTCGCAAATGCAACATTTAATGTGTGCGTCAACCTTTATTTGCGTCTTTTGTTTTGCCTTAGCGTTACTTTCTTTTTGGTTTGAATTATTGGAGTTGCAACAAACAAAAAATACCAAAATTAAAAGTAAACTAATTTTATCATACATCATTTATGTTCGCTTTAATTTTATCCTTCTTGTTTAATTCTTGATGCTATTGCTGCTCCAATGAATGGAAACAAAGAAATAATAAGGAATCCGTATCGCAATGATAGTAGTTGGCTGCCATAAGTAAATATTAGCATGAATATACCTAAACCGCTTAAACGACCAATTGCAAGGGTTGCCTCAACATCACAAAGGTAGGCATATTCATCTCGTTTATCAATAGGAACAGAAAGATTGACTGCTCTCATTCGAATCGAAAGATATGGCATATACAAAAGCATAAAGGCAATATTTGAACATATCATAAAAGTCATAGCACCAAATGAATTAAAATATATGGCAAGATTGATAGCGCCAAACAAAAGAATAGCTCCCGCACTTAATAAGATAAGAATTCTATGCTTGGGCTTTGAATAACGTGCAAATAAATACAATGGAATTAGTGCTGCTAAAGTGCCCAAAGACTGAAACAAACCCAGTTTGCTCGAATCCTTTAATACAATGAGAAAAATAAAGGAAGGCATTACAATTAAAGGACCGTAGGTAAGACCTTCGAGTATATTCATCAATCGCTGTTTGTTCCAAACGGAGCAATAGCGAATAAAAAAGAAACGTTTCATTCCCGGATTATGATATTTGCCGTTTAAAATATTAAAGCTGGCAATCGTAATACAAAGAATTAAAAATGCTGCAAGTATGTAATGTCCGATAACTTCGGGAAACTCAGGATAGTATTTTTGAATTGAAAATGATTTGGCATCGCCCGTTAAGAAACTAAAAATTAAAGGCGAAAGTAAACCGGCAAGGTTCATGAGTGTATTTTCAATACCATAAACGTAGTTTCTGTTATTATTTTCGGTAACAAAAATAGACATATAGTGTCTGTTTGACCAGAATAATCCACTTGAAACTCCCATGATCATACCGATTGAAAACAAGGCCGGTTTGGTTTGAAGATGAAGAAAAAACAAAGGAATAATAACAAAAACCTCTGCCATCATTCCTATAATGTATAGTTTATTTACCTTAAACCTTGTGAGCAGAAAACCATTGAGTAAAAAACCAATGGGAATAGAAAAATAGTATCCCACAAAATAAATAGACTGATATGGTATAACTTGTTCAGGTTGTGAATCTTTAAACTCCCTAAAAATAAAAAAATTGGCAATAAAAGGTAGAACGATAAATACAAAACTGTATATAAAATTCGATACCACAAGTTTTCTGCACGAATCGCTCAAACTCGTAAACTGACTGACCTCACGTTTAAAATAGTTCATTTATTTAATTTTTACGGTATTATTTTTATAAGTTTTTGCATTTCATTTATTTACAATCATTTGACCATTTTGATTCATCAAATTCTATTAAATAAGTTGAAATACAAATATTTTCGAACATTTCAGTTTGCTCAATAACAAATTTTGAATAGCTTACTGTATTCGGACAAAAAACCAGATAAATTCCATTTTTAAGTCCCAAACTTTTGCAATAATAAGAAAGTTGTTTTTTTCCATTTAAAAATTGACTTTCATAATAGTAGATTTTACTTTCTATTAAATATTCCGTAGATTTTACGTTAATGATTAAATCACTTTTACCTAATCCTGTATCTGCTTCTCGATAGCTCTTTCCATCAACCACTTGCAAAAACGCCTGAATATAAGTTTCAAAACTATAAATCAAAGCACTTTCTTTAATGGATTGATAATTTCCATCTTTGTCTTTTTCCCTAAATACATTAAATCCTCTTCTTTTTACATATTCTTTATAACCAGAAATCAATTTGTCAAGAATAAGTTTGTCGTTTTTATCGAAGAGTTCACTTACTGCAATACTTCTTAAAATATCTGCCTTTTCAACGTTGGTATATGGATAAAACGCCTTATATAAACGTTTTTTGTAAAAAGGAACCCAAAATGTAACATATTGATTTTCATCTTCTTTAATTAAACCATTCACATGCAAAAGCTTAATGCTTTCTCTGTCTATATCAAATGGAATTTTTTCTTCAGTAAATAATAATCTTTCCACAAAATTTCTGTATTCTCTCGCTTTGTTTAAAATATTGGAGAAATTTTTATCAATAGCTACGTTTAAATACCAATGTTCAACTTTTAAATAATTTTCATAAGTTAATACTTCATTTTGAGGATAATCTTCTACTAATTTTTTCGCAAATCCATTTACCAATCCGGGCTGATTTGCTGTTATTTGAGAAATTTTTAGTTTAACTTTTTCCTCAAATATTTGCCCAGATTCAGCTTCATGCTGACCTAACAGTTCAAAAACCTCTTCATCTGTAAAATATGGAACATTTAAATTATCTGCAATAGTAAAGACGGGGCATGCCCCGTCTCTACCATTATCACTTATTACTCCTACAATATTTGAAACTCCAACAAGAATAACACTTTTCAGGCAATGGCTTTGTCTGGTGTGATATGCGCTGCGAATCGCATGTAAAAAAGTTCCAAAATAGTCAGCATTAATCCCTTCAACTTCATCAATAATCAATACGAATTTTTCATCATTTATATTTTCAATCTCATAAAATACTTCTTAAAATATCTGACTTTTTAAAATTCGTTTTCCAAAATTTATTTATCTCACCAGTAAATTTTGTTAAAAACGTATCAATAATTGTATGTTTATAATCTTCAAAGTTGATATGTGCAACCTTATATCCGTTTACAGACAACCTCTCGCAAAGTTGTCTGAAATATGTACTTTTTCCTGTTTGTCTTGGAGCCCAAATGGTAAAATATCTTTCTTTTTCAATAAGATTCAATCCTTTCTTTATCAATTCAGTTCTTTCAATCGTATAGTGTTGCTGAGGAATATTGGGTCCAGATGTATTGAATTCTCTCATTAGGATTTTTATTTCATTTTAAAATTAGCACCTTACCAGCCTATTTTTATTATTTCTTATAAAATGGAAATTTACAAACCTCCACTTTGCAAAAATTTTCTCTGATTTTTATGAAAAGTATTTGACCCGCTTGATTGAATTTGGGATTTATATAGGCCATGGCGATGCCAATTTTCATACAAGGAGAAAATCCACCCGAAGTGACGATGCCAATGAGATTTTTATCCAGATCATAAACTTCATAGCCATGGCGAGGTACGCCTCTGTCTATCATTTTGAGACCGGTAAGTTTTCTTTTAACACCTTCTTTTACTTGGGTTTGATGTATTTCCTTATCAATAAAATCTTTGCCGAATTTCACAATCCAATTCAGGTTGGCTTCAATCGGAGAAGTTGTATCATCAATATCATTTCCATAGAGACAATATCCCATTTCAAGCCTCAAGGTGTCGCGTGCTCCCAAGCCTATTGGTTTTATGCCAAACTCGCTTCCCGCCTCCATGATTGCCTTCCAAATTTTCAACCCATCTGTATTATAAAAATATATTTCATAACCACCCGCACCCGTATAACCTGTGGTAGAAATAATTACATTCTGACATTGAGCAAATTCAGTTGTTATAAAATGAAAACTGCCTAAGTTTTCCAAAGGATAATCACAAAGTTTTTGTGCAATTTGCTGCGCCAATGGTCCTTGCAAAGCAAGTTGTGATATGTTTGCGGATGAGTTTTCCAAAATTGCACCAAAGCGATTTTGGCTATTGATCCATTCCCAATCTTTTTGAATATTGGATGCGTTGACCACAAGTAAAAACTTTTGCTCATCATAACAATAGATAAGCAAATCGTCCACAATACCGCCTTTGCCGTTGGGAAAACAAGTATAATGAGCCGATCCGGGTTGCAAAGCGGAAACATCATTACTGGTTGTGTACTGAAGAAGCTCAAGCGCTCCTTGTCCTTTGACCCAAATACTTCCCATGTGAGAAACATCAAAAAGTCCTGCCTTTTCCCTTACAGTAATATGTTCATCAATAACTCCGCTATACTCAACCGGCATATAAAATCCGGCAAAATCGACCATTTTCGCTTTGAGCTCCTCATGGGTTTCTTTGAAAATTGTAAATTGCATCCTAAAATTATGCTTTAAATGATTTGTAAATTTCTAAAGCCTCATCGGTATTTTTTTCTTCCGTAACTGAATATAAATCCGTGGACTTTTCATTGATCACAATTTGCGGATTTTCAAGTATTTTTAAAATTTTCTCCTCGGAAATACCAAGTTTTTTGGCCTTCAAAGATACATTGATTTTAGAAAAGTCAAAGCCTGCAGCCGATAATGTGGAAAGGAAATTATTTATTTCGAAAGCTGCTTCAAAGGGACCGGCAGAAAGATGAACAAAATTCTTGAACATGGATATTTCTTCCACACCCAAAGCTTTTTGATTTAGGAATATTTCACCCCGAATAGAATCAACACTGGCTTTGTCGGGCGAAGTTGCGCCAGCCATGCTATTTTTGAGCAAAGAAAAATCCTGATTGGAAGAAAGCAGAACCAAAACAATTTTACTATCCTTGCCCGTAAAATGCTCCAATTGAGCAGGATGAAATCCATTTACCAAAGCAATTTTCTTATTATCGACATTCAAAACCACAAAATAAAAACCACTGCGGATTTTCATATTGGGTTGTGAATTCCACAGATGAGTAAGTTGTTGGGTACTAAGATTATGTTTTTCAATCATTTCATGGCCACCTAAAACTTCAAAGGAATCATCTTTTGAAAATCCAGCCAATTCCTGAATTCTTGCAAGTTCCTCTGGCTGAATAATTTTTGAAACACCTTTGGAAAGACGATTGATAAAACCATAATGTTTATCCATGATTCCTTTTTCACCCAGATACTTACCAGACATGCAAGCTATTCCTTCCACCTTAACATGAAAGCTTGAGAATTTGGCCATTGCCAATTCTATAATTTTATCTGACTTAGCTTCAGGAAAAAAAACCTCTGGCTTACAGAAAAATAGCAATTGATTTCGGTTTTCACTTGAAAAATTGAATGCGGAAATTACCGATGCTTCAGTATTGTTTTCTAATGATTTGATGATGTTATTGATCGTTTCTTTTGTCATTTTTGTATGATTATGTAATTTGTTCATTATTATGCTGAAAATAATTCATAAATTTTCGTGAAGACATATTTTACTGGCTTTTCACCTGAAGTTTTATTTCCGGCTTTTCCTTTATATTCCTCATCAGAAAATGAAGTCTATTGATAAGATTTACCTCACTGGTTCCATCATCAAAATCTAAAAACAATAGATTCAGATCAGGATACTTATCCTTCATTCTTTTTTCCACTCCTTTTGAAATCACATGGTTAGCTATACAACCAAAGGGTTGTAAACTAATCACATTATTCACTTCTTCTTCTGCCATAGTCGAAATTTCGGCCGGAATCAACCAGCCTTCGCCAAACTGATTCGCCAAACTAAGTATTTTTTCGGCCTTAGCCGACATATCCCTTAACTTATGAAACGGAATGTGATAGCGAAACTTTGAAAGAATTTTATTGGTTTTCTTTATTATACTATTAGCCTTATATTCAAGAAAATATAAGAAAATGTCAGAAAATGAAGATCTTCGCAAATTGAGCTTGCGATTTACTTCAATGTTCACAAAAGGTTGTATGAAAAAATCCACAATCGGTGGTACAATCACCTCTATTCCCTGCTCAATCAACCAATCAATCACAAACTTATGACCAAATGAATTGTATTTCACATAAATCTCACCCACAACGCCAATTTTGGGATAGAATTTTTCAATGATCTCGATTTGATTGAATTTATCGACTGCCACGCCCAATAATTCAAAAATAAGTGAGGAATTATTTTTCCTTATGGCATCCTGCGCCATCAGAAGTAAGGAATCCAACAACTTTTTCGATTCGCCTTTGTTCTTTTCTTTCGAAACAAGGGAGTAATACATTTTTGATACACTGTCGGCAAACAAAACTGCCGCAAACACGATACCCAGAATTTTTTTCCATTCGATATCGAATCCCGGTTGAGGGTTTATTGAAATTCCTTCGGTGCCGATCGCAACAACAGGCACATCCTTAAAACCAGCATCCACCATAGCTTTTCGAATCAATGAAAGGTAGGTTGAAGCACGACATTGACCACCGGTTTGTGTAATGGCTACGGCAATTTCATCAGTATTATAATGAGAAGACTTTAAAGCTTTTATAATATCACCTACCACAATGGTAGCAGGATAGCAAATCTCGTTATTTGTGAATTGCAAACCCAATTGAACAGAAAGTCTATCGGGTACGGGCAAATTTTCAACACGATAGCCTGCCAGTTCAAAAATAGCGGGAATAAGCGAGGAATAAATGGAAGAAAGCTGGGGAGCCAGCAAGGTTCGCTTTTTATCCACCATATCAAAAACCTTGGTTGTTTGCCTTGGGTTTTCTATGCTTTCATGATCAAAACCAATAAGTTTTACAGATTCAATCATACTCCGCAAACGAAGCCGAACAGAACCCGTACTCGAAATTTCATCAATTCTTATTAAGGTATGGTTCTTACCTTTTGCCTTCAATATCTCAACACATTCATCGATCACTATTGCATCTGGACCGCAACCAAAGGAATTGAACTGAACAAATTGCGTTCTATTCGATTGATTAGCAGACCATAAAGCAGCATTGTATATTCGATTCGGATAAGTCCATTGAGAAATAATTTGAAGACTCGTCAGACCATCTTCCAAAGTGGGAACTGAATCCTCTGTAATCACATTAGCACCAAGATCTTCAAGTATTTCCGGTGTTTTATGATTGATCAGGGGATCTGTATGATAAGGTCTTCCGGCCAAAACAACAAGCAATTCTTTGTTTTGTACAGATTTTTCAATAATTCTTGCCGCTTCTTCCTTCAGTTTTAATTTGAAATTTCTTTGCTCTTCCATCGCCTTTTTGAAAGCAAAAGAAAAATCTCTTTTCTTTATTTTAAATTGCTTCAAATAATCCCAACAAGCTTTTTCCAGCAAACGAACATCGTCAAAATGAACAGTCGGGATATCGAGCGGAATATTGAATTTTTCCTGAGGATTAATGGCGCTTTCAATAACGGAACCATAACTGCTCACGATAGGACAATTATAAGAATTATCGGACTTCTCGTGATCTTTTGTTTCGTAAAAAACCATAGGAATAAATATTCTGTCCACCTTCTTTTCGGCGAGGTCAAAAATATGTCCATGATAGAGTTTTGCAGGAAAACAAATACTATCCGACATAACCGTTCCAGCGCCTTGCTCATAAAGTTTTACGACAGAAGGGGAAGAAAGCACAACTTCGATGCCGCTGGCAGTAAGCAATGCATGCCAGAAAGGATAGTTTTCATAAAAATTCAAGGCACGGGGAATTCCAATGCGCAAAGGAATCTTCTTGGCTTTGCTTTCAATCGGATTCCTTTCGAACAATAATTTATTTTTGAAAGGATACAAATTCGAACCTTTTTGAACGATGTTCCCTTTGTTGGTGAAATATTTTTCACATTTATTTCCTGAAAAGAAAACGCTTCCATTGTCAAAAACAAATCGGCTAATCGTACATTGATTTTCACAACCTTTGCACAACTGTTGTTTTGAACTGAAATTAATTTTATTCAAGCAATCTTCAAAGCCAATAAATTTGGAACAGATGGCTGTTTCTTCAAATTCATTTTGAGCAATCAGAGCCGCACCGTAAGCCCCCATAAGCTCTGGAATATTAGTACAAATTACTTTTTTTCCTGAGATTTTTTCCAAAGCCCTGTGAACCGAAGGATTTTTAAATGTTCCACCTTGTACAACAATATGATCGCCCAAAACATCAATGTTCTTTAGCTTCAAAACTTTGAACAAAGCATTGTTTATCACAGACATAGATAAACCTGCTGCAATATCTCCTGTTGTGGCATTTTCACGCAAAGCTTGTTTTACTTTAGAATTCATGAATACGGTACAGCGTGTACCCAAATCACAAGGTGCTATCGAATTACAAGCTATTTGGGAAAAATCTTCTTTTGAATATCCCAATGTTTTTCCAAAAGTTTCGATAAATGAACCACAACCGGAAGAACAAGATTCATTCAATTCAATGCTGGTAACATTTCCATTTTCAACAAAAATTGCCTTCATGTCCTGACCACCAATATCAAGAACAAAGCTCACATCTTTATCGAGAAATCTCGCAGCAGAAAAGTGAGCGATGGTTTCCACCACACCATTATCTATGCCAAAAGAAACCTTGATCAAATCTTCACCATAACCGGTAGCTACAGAGCGAAGAACATGCAATTTTTTATTATTCTTTTTGCACAATTGATCAAATTCCATCAAGCCTTTTGCTAGCGTTTCGATAGGGCTTCCCTGATTGTTTGCATAATATTTAAACAGAAGTTCTTGGTTCATTCCCGTAACGACAATTTTTGTGGTTGTAGATCCGGAATCGACCCCAAGAAATATGCCTTCATCAAGATAATCAGCCAGCAGAACTTCATGGATCAAATTCGTAAATCGTTGATTGTTCCAAGATGTAAAATGTTCTGCTGAATCAAAAAGCGGATTGAGCCGGTGATGCCCAGAATCAATTGCTTTACCGGATTCAACCAATGCATTAATAATTGAATGAGCAGTATAATTTTTTCCTATACTTCTGCTTTCCAACGCACTGCCAATAGCAGGTAACAATGCTGGATATTCAGGCAAGATCAGATCTTGTTCATTCAAACGCAGATCCTTCATGAAAACCGTCAACAAAGAAGGCAAAAATGTAAACGGACCACCACAAAATAATACACGTGGAACAATATCATAACCCCGAGCTACTGTATTCAACATCTGAATGGCAATGGCATGAAAAATAGATGCAGCAATGTCTTCTTTGGGTATTTTTCGGGCAATGAGGTTCTGAACATCGGTTTTGGCAAAAACACCACAGCGGGAAGCAATAGGGAAAACCTGAGTAGAATTCATAGCCAGATCACTCAATTCCACCATAGATACGCCCAAAAGACTGGCCATCTGATCAATAAATGCACCAGTACCACCAGCGCAACTACCATTCATTCGAATATCAGGAGGACGGTTTTCCTTAAAAAAAATCATTTTTGAATCTTCACCTCCAATGTCGATCAAGGTCTTTGCATTCGGGTAAAAAGCATTGACAGCTTCGGTAGAGGCAATCACTTCCTGAACGAAAGGAATCCCCAGACGCTCAGATATGCCTATACCGGCAGATCCTGTTATACACAATTGAAAACTTTTTTCTCCAATAAATTTGGAAAGCTCCTGAAACAACAGAATTGTTGTTTCATTGATTTTGGTATTGTGCCGCTCGTATTTGCTGAATATGAGTTTATTTTCAGAGTCAATCAGGGCAAGTTTTGCGGTTGTCGATCCTATATCGAAACCTAAAAAATAATCCGGTATATGTGTTTTCATAGTTTTTAAGAAAATGGGAGAAAATAATGTAATTCAAGCTCCCAAGAATTTTAGAAAAATGGCCAACTTTCTCAATATCATTATACCACAAAAGCCAGACAAATATAAGAATTTTTCATCTTCTATTTAATAATGTATTTGAACAATTAATATTTTCATAAAATTGATATTTACTATAATTTTAATAATGAAAATATTACAAAATTTTTGTTCAAAATAAATTCTAAGTAGTCAGGAAAGTTTATTTTTAAAATCATTTTATTTAGTATCTTGCGAATTGTTTATAGAGAAGCTTTTTAAGTGCAAATTGCTATATAATAAACAATTGATCATAATTTTAATTTAAGAATATGATCAGGGATATTGATGAAATAATACATTACCTATATTAATACATTAAAATCAGAAAGCTGATTAATACTTAATTGTATGGGCAAGTCAAAAAAAATCCTAATTGCAGCAAGCATTGCATTATTGATTTTCCTTCTTTTGTTTTTTTGGCTCTATGTGATGAGAGCCACCGTGATCTTCCATAGCGATACCGATGTAACGATATTGCTGAACAATAAGGAATATCTCAAACTTGTTGCCGGTACGGAGGTCAAGGATAAACTAAAACCGGGTAATTATGAAATCTCAGCCATTTGTGAAGAGAACACTTCGGTCATAGAGGATCGTTTGCTTGAAATAAAATCTTGGAGTGAAACCGATAGTATAATATTTCGTCTGAAAAGTAAAGTTCAGGATGAAAATGATTATGCCATTGCAAAAAAAGAGAACTCCATTGCATCCTATAAAAAATATATACAAGCAAACCCCAAGGGCAAATTTGTTGATGATGCAAACAAGGTTCTTAGTCAACTCACCGGTATGCTGGATACCGAAACAATGAAAAGCGATTCAATTTCTTACGAAATAGCCAAGCAAAACAACAATATCAAATCATTGGAAAAATATATAAAAGAAAATCCGAGGGGTATTTTTGTTAATGAAGCCAATAACCAAATTGCTAAAATCAAAGCTTTGGACAAAGAAGCCTACGATAAGGCAAAAGCAACCAATACGGGCGAAGCTTACGAAAAATATATAAAAGAATTTCCTGAGGGAGTATATGTCGTCGATGCAAAAAAATCGATACTTTCCATCATGGACGAAAAACAAAGAAAAGAGAAAGATATTCAAGCATTTAAAGCAGCTCAAGATGCAGGAACTATTTTTGGATACCAAGAATACCTAAAAATATTTCCAAACGGAGAATTTGTTCATGAAGCGACAACGCAAGTTAAAGTGCTTACAATCAAGGCTGAACAAGAAAAATTGGCCAAAGAAGACAATGTTTGGCAGGTAACCAAAAGCAAAAATAAATTGGATGACTACCTATATTATTTATCTGAATATCCCACAGGAAAATACATTAAGGATGCCAGAACTATAGTAGAAATTTTAGAAAGAGAAAAGAAATATCAATCTATGGCGCCTCCCGGCTTTGTTTATGTTGACGGTGGATCTTTTGAGATGGGAAGCAACAAAGGTAGTGGCGACGAGAGTCCTATTCACAAAGTGGCAATAAAAAGTTACTATATCAGCAAATTTGAAGTAACCAATGCAGATTTTGCAAAGTTTCTGAATGCTTATGGAAGCGATATAGTGAAAAGCGGAGATAATGCTGGCCAAGATATAGTTTATCCCGATGAATGGGGAGTGACCAAAGTGAATGGAAAATGGATGGCTCAACCTGGATTCGACAAGTTTCCGGCTGTTTATGTAAGTTGGTTTGGTGCTAACGAATATTGCAAATATTATGGATACAGATTACCAACCGAAGCCGAATGGGAATTCGCATCGAGAGGTGGTAACAAAAGTAAAGGATACAAATATAGTGGTGGCAATGATCCGGAAGGTGTTTCATGGTATTATGGAAATTCTTCTTCTACCAAACCGGTAGGAACAAGAATGCCCAATGAATTAGGAATTTACGATATGACCGGAAACGTTTGGGAATGGTGCTGGGACTGGCATGAAAAAAATTATTACAGCAACAGTCCCGGTGATAATCCCAAAGGACCTGCCAGCGGAAACGTGAAAGTTTTGCGAGGCGGTTCGTTTTTTGAAATTACAAGTAAATTGCGCTTAACCTACAGAGACTTCAGTTATCCAATGATTGGTTATCACAATTATGGTTTCCGTTGTGTTAAAGAAATTACGGTAAAATAAATACTAAAATTGCCAATTAAAGTCCTGAAAAATAAATAATTTATAATCAAGAAATCGAATTTTGTTTTTACATATTACTTACAGGTTCATTTTATAGATTTAAATTGACAAGTATATGTCTGATCTTTGGTATATCATTTTACTGCTTGTAGGATTTCCCATATTGATTTATGGAGCAGAACTTTTAGTCAATAGTGCTTCATCTTTGGCTAAAAGACAAAATGTCCCCAATATTGTTATTGGGCTCACCATTGTTGCCTTTGGAACTTCTTCGCCTGAATTGGTTGTAAATGTTAGTGCCTCGATTCAAAATAATTCCGACATTGTTCTGGGAAATATACTGGGAAGCAATATTGTCAATATTTTTATGATTCTGGGTATTTCTGCCATCATTTTTCCCTTGTCTATAAAACCCAATACCATAAAATTTGAAATTCCTTTATGCTTGTTAGCTGCATTCGTTGTACTTTTTGCAGCCAATGATATTTTTTTGGATCAGCAGGCAGAATCAGTCATATCTCGGATTGATGGTATCATGATGCTTCTGTTTTTTGCAATATTCCTCATATACAATATTCAATTGATGAAAAGCAGTTCTTTTACCGAAGATATTGTTGTGAAAAACTACTCCATACCATTATCGAGTTTGCTTATTTTAGGAGGAATTACATTGTTGTGCGTTGGTGGTCAGCTTATTGTCTTTTCTGCTATAAAAGTAGCCACCTATTTTCAAATTCCCGAGAGAATTATTGCCTTAACAATCATATCGATAGGTACATCTTTGCCAGAATTGACTACCTCAGTGGTTGCTGCAAGAAAGAAAAATGTTGATATTGCTGTTGGCAATATTGTTGGCTCCAATATTTTCAATATATTTTTCATATTGGGTATAAGTGCTGTTATTCACCCAGTAAAAATAAATGCTTCTTCCAATTTGGATTTACTTGTCAATGTGTTGTCCAGTTTATTGCTTTTGGTATTTGTATTTACAGGAAAAGACAGAAAAATAGACAAGTGGGAAGGATTGATTTTTGTTCTCTTATATTGCTTATATTTGATATTCATGTTATTGAATTGATTTTTATGAAAAAAGCTTAAAGGGAATGAAATATAACTTGAATTTTCAGATTAACTTATATATTTGTGAAAAATTTGCAAGCAAAAAGTAAAAGCATAAACTTTGTAAAACAAGCAAATCAAGTAAAACAATAATTCACACAATTATGTCAAAAATCAAAATTGGAATCAACGGATTCGGAAGAATCGGAAGATTGGTTTTCCGTGCTGCTGCACAAAACCCAAATGTAGAAGTAGTTGCGATCAACGATCTTACAGACGTACCAACTATGGCCTATTTTTTAAAATATGACACCGTTCATGGACGTTTCAAAGGAACTGTCGAAGTTCAAGACGGAAAATTAGTCGTAAACGGCAAAGTAATCAGAATTACCGCTGAAAAAGACCCTGTGAATTTGAAATGGAATGAAATAGGTGCTGATTTTGTGGTAGAATCAACAGGTATTTTCACTACAACACCAGATTGCCAAAAACATATCGAAGGTGGTGCTAAAAAAGTGATCATTTCCGCTCCTGCAAAAGACGAAACACCAATGTTTGTCATGGGTGTAAACCACTTAAAATATGCTGGCGAGAATGTTATCTCTATGGCTTCTTGTACAACCAACTGTCTTGCTCCTCTTTCAAAAGTTATCAATGACAAATTCACCATCATTGAAGGCTTAATGACAACAGTTCATGCTACAACAGGTACACAAAAAACTGTTGACCAAGCTGATCCAAGATCTAAAAAAGACCTTAGAGGAATGCGTGCTGCTGCAGGTAATATCATCCCTTCATCTACAGGCGCTGCCAAAGCTGTCACCAAAGTTATTCCTGAATTGAAAGGTAAACTTACCGGTATGGCTTTCCGCGTTCCAACTTTAGACGTTTCTGTTGTTGACTTAACCGTACGTGTTGAAAAAGCTACAAGCTACGAAGATCTTTGCGCTGAAATCAAAAGAGCTTCGGAAAATGAATTGAAAGGTATCTTAGCTTACACAGAAGATGAAGTTGCTTCCAGCGATTTCATTGGCGATGCTCACACTTCAATTTTCGATAAAAATGCTGGTATTGCTTTGAATGACAACTTCTTCAAACTTGTTGCCTGGTATGACAACGAATGGGGTTATTCTTGCAAAATCATTGATATCATTGAGTATATTGCAAATAAATAATTTTTCACTGGGTATATTGCAATGAATCATTGAAAAATACCTTTGAAGCGAGTAAAAACAAAACACAGGGATAGACAAATTTTATCCCTGCTGTTTTGTTTTTTTTTGAAAACCGTTATAAATTCAACCATTGCTTGAATTCATTGGACTTGCTTAAGCTGACCAATACTTCTTCTTGTGTTGGCGGATTGAGTTCTATTTTAACCTGACTTTTTGAAAGAATAAACATATTTGCAATCGAATCAATATGAATCAAAAATTTTCGGTTGATTCGAAAAAAAACTTTGGGATCCATAAGACTTTCAATTGCATCCAAAGATTGATCTATTCCATAACTTTTATTTTCGTAGCTATGCAAAAAAGTATTCTTTTCCATGCTATAAAAATAAGCAATTTCCTGAGTCTTTATAGATTTGATTTTGAGGCCGGCATGTACCAAAAATCTTTGCTGATACTCTCTTTGAGATTGATTTTTTAAGTATTCAACAAGTTGATTATAAGTCAATTGTTTATTAAATAAAGATTCAAATTTTTTCAAACTCATCCGCAAATCTTCCATATCAATGGGCTTGAGTAAATAATCAATGCTATTTACTTTAAAGGCTTTGATGGAATATTGATCATAAGCGGTAGTAAAAATCACCGGAATCCTGACTTCGATTTCTTCAAATATTTTAAAGCAATTGTCGTCCGAGAGATGAATATCCATAAAAATCAAATCAACTTGATTCTCTTTGAGCCATTTTACACTTTGCCGAACCGTATCAATCTGATTTACAACTGCAATTTCAGGATCAATTTCACTCAGCATCCATGCAAGGTTTTGAGCTGCAATGGATTCATCTTCTATGATTAAAACTTTCAAATTCATTTATAAGCTAAATTGTATTTTCAGAACTACTGAATGCATACCTTTTGTATAGGGTATTGTATAGACTCTTTTTATGCCTTATAATGCTCATTATTGCATATTTATAAAAAAATTGATCTATACATTTTTATTTTTTATCGAAGGTTTAGTTCAACGAAAAACAATACCATACATGCTGGCTATCAGTATCTTAACAGCACTTCAGTATCAACCAGCACCGAAGTTACTAAATATGTAGAATGTATCAAATTACAGAGAGCCAGCATGTTCTGTGTATTGTATGTTAGCTGCATTTAATCATTTGTTTATCAATACATTATTCTATATCATTTAGTAATCCCTTTTCTTTGTCTGATAATGAATATAAGTCAAAAATTATCTCATCAATTTTTTTGACTAAATTGATTATTTGAGCATTGATGTTTATTAAATCATTTTTTGTAGTATTGAATAATTCAGTTAATTCCTTTTGTTGTTTTAATGGAATTACAATTTTTTGTTTACCCAATTCTTCGATAAACAATTTATATTCAAAATTGTGAAAATTTCGCAAATTTTCAGTAATTTTTTTAAGTCCAAAATTGCTACCGAGAATTTGAAAAAAAGCATTGCTATTTTCTTTATAATCTTTTTTTAAACGTAATAAAAGCGAAACGCAATTAATCAGCGGCTTTTGGTCTGTATCAAAAATTACAGGAATCGGTAATGATTTTAAATTATTGGGGAAAATTGCAATATAACCAGAATAAACCGAATTGTAATAAAATACCATTAATTTACTGTTAAGAACACCTAAAAGAAAACGTAAATCAATTTTAATAGTATTTCCATGACCATTTTTGGGTAATTTACTTTTACAGATAATATTGAGTGTATTTTCGCAATTATATAAATTTCTATCATCAAAGGTTGCAATTATTCCAAATTTGCCACTTGCACGACGAACTATAATTTTTTCATTTTCAAATAACTCAATAAATTTGGGTGACCGCATTATATCTGTTTTATAATCAAGGTAATAATCAATATCTGGAAATGAATATCTACCGTCTTTTGATTTTGGAATTGCAGAACCTTCTATGTAAGATTTAAAGCCCTGTTTGTAATCTTTATGCAAAACATCGAATTTACTATGACCACTTATTAAAGTGTTGTCATCTGAACGTTTTTCCTTACCATGTATCTCTGCACCAGTTGAAACGTAAAAATAATCACTTAAAGGTTTTCCTATTGATTTTATTTTATCTAACAAAGGTGTTAAGGTTTCTTTATTTTCGGTTCTGTACATATATTGTTCATTGGTTTTAAATTCATTAGCATTTAATTTGAACACATTTTCAATTTGAATATCTTTGAATTTGTCAATGTTTACAATATTTTTTTCAGATATTGATTTTTGTAAAACTATTATGCAAGTTGGGATAGTAGCTCCTTCAAACACCCTTATTTCATGTAAATCAGCTATTGATTGTATTTTGCAATTATCTAAAATATATTTACGTAAATCTTTGGCATACAATTGATTTAGAAAATTATATGGAATAATAAAACTTAATAACGAATTTTGTTTAAGTAAACTCAATGATTTTTCTACGAAAGGAATAAATAAATCCCACTTTCCTTTAAGTGTTTTATAATCAGATATTTTATTAAAATATTCACGATCTTGAAAAGACATATTATTTGCACTAACATAAGGCGGATTTCCAATAACAATATCAAAACCATCATTTTGCATTATTTCAGGAAATTGTTTTTTCCAATCAAATGCTTTTTCTCCAGCATATTCCTCATTATCAATTAAAGAATTGCCACATTTTAAATTGTTACTTAAATCGGAAAGTTTTCGTTCCTTTTTTGTAGTATGTAACCACAAAGAAAGTTTTGCAATTTCAATGCTTTCTTCGTTAATATCCACACCATAAATATTCTTTTCTAAAATGGTTTTATCGGTATCAAAGTACTTTATACTTTCTCCTGTAAGTTGATACATTAACTCGTCAGTTTCCTTATGTTCTTGAATAAGATAATCAAGTGCTTGAATTAGAAATGCACCACTACCGCAGGCAGGGTCAAGAATTTTTAATTCAAAAAGCCAATTTTTGTATGCTTGTATTTTTTCAAAAAACTCTCTGCCTTTTTTTGTTATTTTAGAATTTTTATTGAGCGTATCATCAATTAGAAAATCGTAAATCAGTAATTCTCGCTTTTTTTCTTTGCAAAATTCTCCAATGGTGTTATTTACAATATATTTTGTAATATAATCCGGCGTATAAAAAACCCCTTCTTTTTTACGTTTGGTTTGCTTTATATCAATTATTTGTCCCAAATTAGATGCGATAATTTCATCTATTTCATTTAATGAATGTTCAAAAATGTGTCCTAAGATATTAACATCTATTTCTGTATTAAAATCATACTTTGCAATGTTTGTAACACCTTCTTTTATTATATTATCATCAATGACAAGGTTTTTATTGTCTAAAATATCATCAATTGCAAACAAACCACCATTATAAGCTGGTACAACTCCCCAGTCTTTATATGTAAAACCTATATTTAAATGATGAAAAAATAACTGAAAACGTGAATAAAGTGAAACAATATCTCCTTCATTAATGTATATTTTCCATTTTTCAATTGTTCGTGATAAGGCATTTGGTGGAATTAATCCCTTATCCTCTGCAAATGCAATAAATAAGATACGGTCTAAAAGTTTTTGCGTTTTTTTTAATATTATTAATCTATCATATTGAGAATTATTTTTAACGATGTTTTCAAAGATTTTCTCTTTAAATTGTCTGTAATCATTATAAAATCTGCCTGATATACTTTCTTCATGAAATTTTGTTTCTTCCTTTAAACGAAGGGTTATATCGTTGAAAATGCTATCTTTACACAAAAATAAAAACATACGTTTAAATTCATCTTCGGGCATTTTGAACAAGTCAAACTCTTCAAATTCATTTGAACTATCAATATATAATCGTAAAAAATGAAATGTTGAAGTAATTACGTATCTACAACTGGGGTGATTATTTTTATAATTAAATGCTTGGTTTGTAATCTTTTCAAGAAACTGCGTTTTAGTAGATTTTAATTCAATTACTCCGATTGCTTTATTATCTTTTATTATAGCTCCGTCAGATTTTTTATTATCTGTCAGATTTTTAAACTCGGTAGTTAAATTGTAGTTTTTATTGGGATTTATCGTGTAACCCAAAACATCAACAAATAATTCTCGTAGAAAACCTTCTTGATAGTTTTCTTCTTTTAATTGCATAATGTTAAAAAGACGAAAATGATCTTTAAAATATTCATTATATTTTACATACGCCAGATGAACAACTGTATCATCAAGCATTTTAAGGTATTTATTTACAACTGATTTCTGAAATATTGGCATATCGTTTATATTATAATTTGCGGTTCAAATATAATTATTTAAAAGACAATTTTATGATCATTTTGTTTTGCCGTTTTTATTGTTGTTTGCATTTGCAGCTAACGGTGGCGGTATGAAATCGTTGGGGATTGCGGGCTACTTTCCTGTCCAGTTACACCGAACTTGATGCGGGGCAGTACGCTTGCATAACCACTTAAACCCCAATCCCAATGTTTTATACCGCTTGTTATGTGCATTCATTTTAATAATTTGTTTATTGAATTGATTACATCAATTTCGATTTTTTGAGAAGGATTTAAATGTATTATTTTCATACCTTCAGATATAATCCCTTTTATGAAAGATATAGTTAAATCAATATTTTGCACATTAAATTCTTTGGTATTAACACCTTTTAGTAATAGTTCTTTAAATAATTCAGAATAAGCATCTTGAAATGCCAAACTAGATATTTCATATTTATATTTGAACTCAAAAGCATCATTCCCTTCTTTTATCCATTTGCGTGTAGTTTCAAATACTTGTTTAATTATAGCATCAAATTGAGTTTGAACAGAACTTGTCGAATTTAGCTTATTCTTCATTGAAATACAATACTGCGTGGCAATTCGATTCACAATGAAATAGAAAATCTTTTCTTTGGAATTAAAATGCTTATAAATAGTCTTCTTACTAATCTTTAATTCTTTTGCAACATCATCAACCGAGGTCTTGTTAAAACCATAATGATTAAAATGCTTTTCAAAGATATCTGCAATTGCTTCTAATTTATCTTCCATTTTAGTATATCATTATTATTTTAATTGATTGAATTTGATTCTTCAATTCTATTTTTGCATCATCATAAATTGGTGGTCCAAAATAACCTGTAACATTCTTAGAAACTGCGTAACCTTCTTTTGGAATCCCATTCCAATTTGAATCCATTATATCATTCATGTTTTCGTCATGTATTATTCCTATGGCATAGAAACCAAAAGGCAAATCCGAAAATTCAATAGTTACAGTTTTATTTATAATTTTCAATTTACTTTTGAGTAAAGCGTTATCAGGACAATCTGGAAAACCTTTTGCTGAATTAAAAATTGCAACTTTTGCCAAACCACAATTATTTCTGAACCCTGATATTTCAACAATTATTTTCCCTTTGTCTTGTGCTATAAGACTTGCAACATTTAGAACGAGAAATATAAAAATAATTTCCTTTCTCATATTTGTCCTTTTAACAGGTCTTTAATTACCTTACAAAAGTCTGGCATAAACATAGGAGTATGTTTCATGTATTCTGAATACACTTCACCATAAACCTTTGCAAGCTTTTTTTCTTCACGTTTGCACTGGAAATATGTAATTATTAGCCAAAGTAGCCCAGCTAATATTATACCAGCATGGTTTAAAAACATCCCAACCCCTAAAATAGTAAAACTTAGCCCAGCATACATTGGATTTCTGACATACTTGTAAGCACCCCAAGTTCTGAGTTTATCGGCATCTCCTACTGCTCCTTTTTGACCTAAAGCCCTTATCCCTGCGATAAAAAATGGAAAAAAAGATACTGTAGTTATGACACCAATTAAATATAAAACAAACTTCGGGAATCCGATATTTGCCAATATTTGACTATAAAAGTCTGTTACCTCAAAGTAATTTGTAAGTAAACATGAAATACTTACAAAAGAAGCTACTCCTATAGCCACTCCTATAGGAGCAAGAATTATTTTTGCTTTCATAATTTAAATTTTTATTTAACGACACAAAGAAACTAATTTAGTTTATAGTTTCCAAATAAATTTTGTTTTTTTTTAAATCTTTTAAAACAAAACTGTAGAATTTAAAAAATAAACAATGATATTACTTTCTTATATTTTAAATAAAAATCAAATTTCTAACTTTTTATCAAATGAATCTATTTAGGGATAAAAATAACTCAAAAATTAATACTTAATAAACAATCAACTTGAGCCGCAGTATTGATTGCACATAACCCTTTTATCTTGTGTCCACCGTTGAGCCCAAAAAAAAATCTGACTCTGATCGAAGAGTATAAGACTGCATAGCAATATGGTCACCATGAAAAAACTCAATGGTGGATACAAAGCGTTGAACGATGCCGGCATACCTTATATATAGGGTATTGTATAGACACTTTTAATGCCTTACAATGCTCATTATTGCATATTTATAGAAAAACTCATCTCGATAATTTATTCTTTTCATTATTTACCGAAGGTTTAGTTCAACGCCTCAATAAACTCCCTCCAAATTCATTTATTACCTCATTAGGTTTATAATTGTTATATTTCGCAAGAGTGAGGCCTTAAATGACAGATATTTGATGATATAAAAATTTAATGTTTTTACTTAACTTTGACAAAAGTATTGCTTTTCGATTATGGTGCAAAACTTATCATACGAGTTGCCTAAAATTTCTTTTTCCGATTGGCGGGTACAAAACTTTTGGGAGTGCAAACCGCTATGGTATCTGATAACATAATCATTGAGGCTGAGTAGAACGCTTGATTTGGGATATTCTGAGAAAATTTGCCATAAACTTACAAATAGAATAGCAATTCTTATTATTTACCAAACTTATTTTCCATTTTTGCACCCACATAATTTGAATCTAATTCGCATAATCAAGTGAGACTCAGAAATATTTTTAGCATTTTATCATCGGTACTTTTTGGCCTTACCGCTATTGGTATATGGATCATCACAAAACATTTTCAGAATATGGTGGTTCTGCTTCTGTTATCGGCTTTAGCCTTGTCGGGGCATTCCATTTTTGGAAACCAGATGCCTACAGAAGGTCAAAGAATGGAAGATATTAAAAAGGAGAAATTGAAATTCAATATCATACGTTTTGGAATTTTTGCTATTGCTATTTTATTGTTTATTTTACAAGTGATTATAGATTTGCAATAATTTTTTTTTGCGTTTTGAAGCTTGAACTTTGTTTCTTATTTTTGTTCCGAAATTAACTTTCATATTTATAAAATTCTTACCTGATGAAAAAGGCTCTTTGTCTAATCAAACTTGTGGTTATCCTATTACTATTTTCTTCAATCAATGTTTTTTCTCAAGAAAAATCAGAAACCATTGTGAAAAAAGATGGCAAAGATTTTTACCTGCATAGCGTTCAAAAAGAAGAAACGATCTATTCTATTTCAGATATTTATGGCGTTTCTGTTGAAGAAATAGAAAAAGAAAACCCGGATATTTCCATACTGAAAAAAGGACTCAAATTATACATCCCTGCCAAAAGCAACGAATTCATAATGCATGTTGTAAAAAAGGGACAAACAACCTATTCTATTTCAAAAAATTATGGTGTTAGCGTTGAAGATATTCAAAAATACAATGATAATATCGAATTTGGCTTAAAATCAGGACAGATCCTGAAAATTCCTAACAAAGACTATGTACCTGAAATAAAAGTGGTTACAGAGGATAAGACACTGGTTAATACAAGCCAAACCGACAGTCTGAATATTCCGGGTGATTTGACTTCGATTGTCGCATATACCGAAAATCCTTGCAGTGAATATGTTTATAAAAATGAAATATTCAAAATAGCTTTGCTCCTACCCTTGTATTTAGATGAAAATCCATCTTTTCGAGTGAATGACGAAAAGAAACCTGCTAAAGTAATATCCTATAAAAATTCTATAAAGTTTTATGAGTTTTATGAGGGAGCATTAATCGCTTTGGATTCAATGCGCAGAGAGGGTTTAAATTGTGAATTACGCGTGTTCGATACAGGTTTGGACGAAACAAAAATTGCTGGCATTCTCAATGATGAATTTATGAAAAACACCGATCTCATCATTGGTCCAGTTTATGCTGAAAATATTAATCTCATCATGGATTTTGCCAAGCAAAATGATGTCAATGTAATTTCTCCTTTTGTTCAAAATAAAGAATTGCTTGAAACTAATAATCATTTCATACAAGTAAATACAGGGGTTACCGCCAGAATATTTAAAATTGTTCAATATTTGGAAAATGTTGAAAACAAAAACGTGCTTCTTCTTTTTAATGGAACAGAAATGGGCGATAGCATTAAAAATTGCACACCTTTGGACTACAAAAAAGGAGGATTCCCAAACCTTCAGAAATACATGCAAAAGGATGTTTCAAATGTTATCATCGTTGAGCCTACTTCCGAAGTTTTTATAACAGAACTACTTGCAAAACTAAATGCAATTTCAGAACACTACAGTATTACCGTATTTATTAATGCAGCCATTCAGGAATTTAAAAATCTGGAGTTGGAGTATTATCAAAATCTCAATATTCACCTCTTCTCTGTTTCATTTGCAAACGAAAAATCGCAACACATGATGCAATTTAAGGGAGCATATAAAACTATTTTTAAAGTATTTCCTACGCAATATAGTTTGCAAGGATATGACATCTTTCAATATTTCCTGAAAACAATGAAAATGTACGGCAGGCAATTTCAGTTTTGCATGCAACCTTATACAGGTCTTCAATGTAAGTTTGATTTTCGAAGAAATCAGGAACAGATGGGCTTAGAAAATTATGGAATCTCCCTATTCAAATACGATTCCGATTATGAGTTAATTGAGCTGAATATCAATAAAAAAACCTATTCCTTGTATGATCAAGGCGATAAAAAAGAATAAGGGGCAAATACTTTTTAACAAATAATTTGAACCAAATGCATTCACTTTTGTTTTATCCAAAGTAAATTTCATTGTTTATAGAATTTCATTAACTTTATATCGTATAGGATTTCATATTATAGATTGATAATTCTGATTTGAAAAAAGCTGATTCTATTCTTGAATGATATAACAAAAATATTATGATTGTTCTGATTCTCATTGCATTTCTTATTATTTCATCTCTATTTATTTTTAATTTGCCACAGGGCAATTTGCATAGAAAAATCTATACTATTTCTACAATATATTCCTTTGTTTTTTCCATACTCATCCTTTTCCTATTTACCAATAATTTCAACGATTTATTGATATTTAATCGAAGCTGGTTGCCTGGTTTTGGCATTGCATTTTCATTTCGGGTCGATTGGCTTTCTGTTATCATGATCCTCTCTGTTACAATTGTTTTTCTGGGAAGTGCTATTGTACCCAATTTTCGCAAAATTAATCAATCGAATACTTTTTATGGATTATTGCTTTTGCTTGAAGCAGCATTGTTAGGTGTTTTTACAGCCAATGATGCCATCGTTTTCTATATTTTCTGGGAGTTGGTTCTCTTTCCGGTATTTTTTATAAGTTTACTTTGGGGTTCTGGCAACCGAATCAGGTTGACCTTAAAGTTTTTTATTTATACTCTGGTGGGAAGTCTCACAATGCTGGTCGGAATCATTTTTTTATACAACAAAGTGCCTGATAATGCAAGCTTTGCGATCGAAAATCTGAATACAGCCGTACTCACGGGAACTGAACAAATCTTTGTTTTTCTATGTCTGTTTTTGGGATTTGCTATTAAAACTCCGATCATCCCATTTCATTCTTGGCAACCTGCTATTTATGATCATCTGGAATATCCATCCAATATGATCGTTGCTGCTCTCCTTTCAAAGATGGGCATATTCGGAATAATTCGATTTCTTCCCGTTATGAATATTAACGCATCTATATTGAATCCCATTGGATTTGTACTTCTTGCAGGTGCTGTATACGCAGGAATCGCAGCAATACGTCAAACAAATATGAAAAAACTTTTGGCTTATGCCTCCATTTCTCACTTGAGTTTGATTGTCACCAGCCTCCTTATTCAGAATGGAACATCAATACAAGGTAGTGTTATTCAAATATTTGCACATTCAATCAATGTTTCCGCATTGTTTGGTGTACACCAAATCCTATTTTCAAGAAATCAAAATTATAACTTGAACTCGATCGGTAGAATTAGCCAAAAGGCTCCTGTTTTTGCCATTTGCACTATGATTATAACCTTGGGGTTCATAGGTTTACCACTCACAAATTCTTTTCCGGGCGAATTTCTGATGCTTGCCGGAATATTTCAAGCCCATCATTTTATGGCCATTCTTGCGGGATGTATTCTGGTTTTAAGCGCTATTTACATGCTTTGGTTTTATCAGCGTGTATTTTATGCACACTCAAAAACGGAAACAATAGAATTTCAGGATTTAAACAGGAATGAATTTACTTTTTTTCTGTTTATGGGTTTTTGGGTTATCTTTACGGGAGTGTTTCCCAAAGCAATCACTTTTATTTTCGAAAAATTTTTCACCTAAGAGTAATGCATGCAATTATTATAACAGGTTTATCAGGAGTATTGCTTATGTTTTTTGGGGCTATGAACCTAAAAAAGATGATCATTCCAACTGCCATTTTCTTTCTTGCAATTGCACTGGGTTTTCAAATATCTTATCACAACCAGGTGCTCTCCTATTTTCAAGATTCAATTACGATTGATAATATGAGTGTTACATTTGGGAGTTTGGTGCTGATTCTCTCCATCATTGTCATATTTATTTCTGACCATTATTACAAAGGTGTGAAAGACCCTTTGGAAAGCGTTTATGCTGTTTTGGTTTTCTCTCTTGTAGGTATTTTAGGACTTTTATCCTTTGGAAATTTTGCAACCTTTTTCATAGCACTGGAAATCATGTCGATATCAATGTATATTCTAACGGCTTCCAAGAAAACTTCCGGGATGTCTAATGAGGCTGCCATGAAGTATTTTCTTACGGGTACCATAGCAACAGGAATTCTCTTATTTGGTATCACATTGATTTATGGGAGTTGTGGCTCATTTGACTTGCATGAAATTCACAACTATGTGCTCGCACATAAAGAAAATTTACCCATTATCTTCCAGACAGGATTATTTATGATCATAGCTGCTATGTGTTTCAAAATAGCTGCAGTTCCTTTTCATTTTTGGACGCCCGATGTATATCACGGAGCACCCACATTGATTACTGCCTATATGGCTACTGTTATTAAAATTGCTTCAATAGCAGCATTTTACAGATTATTGGCTTTGAGTTTTAGCGAAATTTCAGAAATATGGCAATGGCCTTTGGCTATTATTTCGGCTTTGAGTATCATTTATGGAAATGTTGCTGCCATTTTCCAAGAAAAAATAAAAAGAATGCTCAGTTATTCAAGCATTGCTCATTCAGGATATTTTTTGATGCTCTTCTTAGCCATCAGCCCTTCTTCGTCAAATCATTTATTTTTTTACTCCATCGCTTATTCATTTGCAACCCTTGCTACCTTTGTTGTTTTGATTATTGTTCGAGAAAAAACAAAGGATGGAACTATACTTGCTTTTTCTGGTTTTGGAACTCAATCAAAACTGGCAACAGCAACTATGATCGTAGCATTATTTTCTTTGACAGGATTGCCTATTTCGGCAGGCTTTTTTGCAAAATACTTTGTATTTTATGATACGCTTCAAAATGGATTTACATGGCTTGTGGTAGTTGCTGTAGTAGGCTCATTAATAAGTATATATTATTATTTTCGTCCTATTATTTATATGCTTGTAAAGAAAAGTCCTGATCAGGAAAAATTTAAATTGGATCTGGTATCAAAATTTGTGCTTATTCTTTTGCTTATTGGTACTCTGCTCTTGGGTATTTTACCTCAGTGGGCGCAAAATCTTATTTAATATCAGAAAACTTATTCAGTTTCCTTGTTGGTAACAATTTGAAAAGGAATACTTGTACAAGATGCAATAAATCTGCAATGATCACGATCATCCTCAGAATCAGAATACCACATTATCAGCATATTACGATCTTCTATTTGGTATTGTTCTATATTTTTAAGCAAACGTACAACGGCTCTCGAAGATGATGAATTAATATAATTGAATTTCAATTCCAATTTCAAATCCTGAATTTGGGACATATTCTGATGAAACCAATCTGTAATTGGCCGGAAAATTTTATCGGGATCCTCTGGTATGCAATTTCCCGAAATCTCAAATTTCCCCTTTTGAAAATCTAAATTCACAGAAGGTTCCTTAAACGTATTTACAATCTTTAATGAATGCATGAGTGTAAGTCTAATTTCACTTGTGGATGAAAATTACCAAAATTATTGGTTTGCATTATTGAATAAACCAATAAGTTAAAACATGAAAAATTCATTTAGAACTGTTCAATTTTCGCTCCAACGCAACTTTTCAAATTTATTAATAAAATTACATTTTTCATAGTACTTTTCACAAAAATTTATTAATTTTCCCGAACATCTTCATTGCTATATCAGAATGAAGGATATACCGATAATTACATTTTATTTAACCATTTATATTTATTTCACTATAATCATTCGAGAAAATGCAAATAAAAGTTTCCAAAGAAAGTTTACTTTATGCCTTTCTTTCTTTTTTCATCGTTCTCATTGTGTGTTTATTGCATATAAATCCATACACAAAAAAATTTTCACAGAGAATTCCTCCATTTTTAGCTGAAAATTCTCAAAAGATAGATTCTTTAATCCTTAAAATGGATACACTTGCATTGATTCATCAATTAATTGTTGTACAAGAAGATATTACAGATGAATTTCAACTGAAAGAATCAGGTGCTGTTTTGAATCAATCTTTACTTGCTCAGAATGAAATAAAAAATGCATCTTTTTCCAAAAATCTATTGCCTCCCTTTGTCATTTATCTTCCCGACACCATTCAAAAAGATAGCATAAAAAACTCTTTTATCTTGACTGAAAGTACTTTAGCTTCTATAAAATCAGATACTTTGTTTCATAATTATTTACAATTCTGCTTAAGCAATTTCAAAAACAAGGGAATTCAATATTCATCGTTGGATTTTTTCTCGAAAATTGCTTCTGATAATTTTGATTCTATACAAATGGCCGATTACATTAAAAGATCGTCCCATTGTATAGAATTATTTGAGGAATTAGGCTTGCTCTCTTCGATGGAATTTTTTTACCAATATGAAACAGTAAAACAATCCGATACGACACAACTAAGAAAAATTAAAGAAATTCAAAATTTGCAAATTCATTCTGCTGTTTCCAGTATCGTTTTAGATATGAAGCATCTTGAATCAATCAAATCTTCAAATATTTCACTTTATCCAGGTCTGAAAATTCTAAAAAATTTAGCGAATATAGAGATGCTGAGCAAGATTTCGGATTTTGATATGATCATCACACAATATCCCCTTAATGAAATATCGCAAAAGATATTCATACATTTAAAAAAAGGAAAAATTAAATTATCTGATATTCAGCGAAAAGTGAGAAAAATACTTTTGGCAAAACAATGGTTAGGCAAAAACAAAATATCAAAACCTCTTCCAACTTTTCAAGAAGATTCCCTCATTACTGCTTGTGTGACCTCCTCACTTATCTTGGTCAATGACAGGGATACAATTTTTCCCCTCAGAAACATAGAGCAAAACCATTCTATTTTCATTATTTCCAACGAAAATTTTGATGATTTTAAACTTCAAATGCAATATTATAAGCAGTTTCCAATCATCCAATATACAACGGAAACGAAAGATTTTGATGAAAAAATTCTTTCTTGGCGAAAGGTAGCCAATCCCATTATTATCTTTGATTCCCGGCATATTCCAGCATCCGTATCGGATAGTCTGGCACTTGATTTAAGACTATTATCGAATTCCACAAATTCAATTGTTTATCATATCGGTTCGTTGGAAAATTTACAAAAATTGGCCAAAATCCCCTGCTTGATCCAAGTGCATAACCTTACACCTCTTGAAGAAAAATTAATAGCCCAATCTTTATGGGGAGGCATAGAAATTCAGGGGCGTTTACCCCAAAAATTAGACGAAAAACATGGATTCGCCTCTGGACTCAAAAGAAAAAAAATGCGTCTTTCTTATTTGCCACCTGCTTATTGTGGTGTAAAAAAACAATTTATCCAAAATGTTGATTCTATCATCCTTGACGCAATTCAAAGAGGAAGTTTTCCGGGTTGTCAGGTTTTTATCGCAAAAAAAGGCAATGTGATTTTGAATAAATCTTACGGAAAAATTCAATACAATGGAAAAGCTGTTCAGTGGGATGATGTGTATGATCTGGCTTCGGTGACCAAAATAGCAGCCACCACGCTGGCAAGTATGAAGATGATTGATCTTGGAAAAATGTCGTTGAACCAGCCATTGAAAAATTATTTTAAAAACACCACCATTGATTATACCAAGATAGACCCTGACACTTTTGTTCAAAGGGATACATTATACATAAGGGAAGTGAAAAATATGCAGAAACTTTTAAAGACCTGTGATACAATAAATTTGAATGATTCAATGTTTTTGGCCATTGATACCATCATTTCAAAACTCACACCCAAAAACAATATTTTTCAGGTTCAAATAGAAGATCTATTGAGGCATCAATCGGGTATCCAGCCTGTTTTTCCTATATTGCCCTATATGCTTTACAAAACGAATCCCGATCGTAAAAATTTCAGAATAAAACCCAGTCAACTACTGAAAGCTCTCGACAGCCTTTCATCAGGACAAGCTGCAAAAGGCAATGTTTTTGAAAAATACTATTCAAGTTCAAAATCGGATAGCAGCCGGGTAGAAATAGCAAGGAATATGTATTTAAGGAACAAGTATTTTGATACACTATGGATTGAATCGAAGCAATTGCAAGTTTACTCAAAAAAAGTATTTGTGTATTCTGATGTCAACATGGTTTTGTTGCAGTTTGCCATCGATACGATGAATAAAATAGGTATTGATAAATTTATGGAAAGAACATTTTATAAGCCTTTAGGGTTAAAATCAATTTGTTACAAACCCGTTGGCAAAATAAGCAAAGAAAAAATTGCACCGACAGAATACGATAAAATATGGCGAAATCAAGTTTTGCAGGGTTATGTCCATGATCCTACTGCAGCTTTATGGGGTGGAGTTGCGGGCAATGCGGGCGTATTTTCCAATGCCCATGATTTGGGGGTTCTTTACCAAATGGTTCTCAATCAGGGAGAGTATGGAGGCACCAAGTATTTATCGCCAGGAATAATCAAAAAATTTGCTTCCCGCCAGCCCGAAAGCGATAGAGGATTAGGTTTTGATATGAAAAGCAAAAAACAAAAAATTGCTGCTTCGGCGCCCATGAGTACCTTTGGTCATACAGGTTATACAGGTACTTGCATTTGGGTCGATCCTGAAAATGAAATTGTTATGGTATTTCTATCCAATCGCTGTCATCCCAGTTCTAAAAATTGGAAAATGGTGAACCTGAAAGTTCGGGAAAAAATTCAGCAGGCCGTTTATGATGCTATGTAAATGAAAAATAACAGAATAATATGATTTGGCTCAAGCAAATTCCGATTTATTCTTTGTATCCCAAGTTTCTAAAAAGGGCTCTCACACAGCAGTATTATCAATGAAATGGAAATTAGTTACTGATACACAGATTGATTTTTCAGACGAAATTATTCGTGGAAATAAATGTAGAAATGAAAAGGTGCAAAAGGTTGAGGGAACATATACAAAAAAATGATTCTAATTTCTATGAAGAGTTGTTATCTTTGTTCAAATATAAGTTTTATTAGCAACTACTTAGTTTTGCATAAAACTTATATTTAAGGGATTATATGAATAGATTTATTAATTTATTCTATTGATAATACGAGTTTTAATAAGGATACAAATATAATGACACAAGCCGAAATAAATTACTCTAAACACGTTGATCAACGGATTGAAGAGAGAAAGCTTGAAAAACAATGGATTGTAGATACTACTTGTAAACCAGATAAAACAATTGTTAAAGCTGATAATGAAGTACATTATTTTAAATTATTTATTGAGTTGGCTAATAAATTTTCAAAAAGTTGTATTTAATCCGATTAAGAGATTAGTAATAACAGCGCATTTTGATGAAAAAATGACAAAATCAAATAAACGATGAAAATAACATACGACAAAGAAGCAGACGCTCTCTATATTAAATTAACGGATAAAAAAATCATGTCAACTGAAGAAATAACTGATAATATTAACGTTGACTTAGATGACGAAAAAAAAATAATTGGAGTGGAAAATCCGTAGTTTTACTTTCAAATTTCCCGCAAAAAGAACAACGGTGGCTATGATTTTTCGTAGATGATAATGATAGCTTTAATAAAAAAATAGGCAATAAGATAATAGAGGCAAAATTACAAATTGAAAAGTACAAATACTATATGGAATTAATTGATAATAAGATATCTAAAATAATTAAACTGCCAATAGTTTTTGTTGGGAAAGAACTGTATATAACATTGATCAATAAAGATTGATGAGTATAATAAACCAATTCAATAGTTCTCTGTGAATCTCGTATGAAAAAATCCTATTACACGAGAAGACACAGAGTTTCACAGAAAAGGTTTAACTCAATATTATTGCTAAATCTTTCTATAGTGTTTTTACTTCCGATATTAATTTTTGTAAAGTACTTTTTGCATCACCAAAAAGCATGCGGGTTTTGTCATGGTAAAAGAGTAAATTCTCTATTGCAGCATAACCTTTGCCCATGCCTCTCTTCATCACAATAATATTTTTTGCATCAGCAGCTTTGATGATGGGCATTCCAAATATAGGACTGGAAGGATCTTCTTCGGCAGCAGGATTTACCACATCATTGGCGCCTATCACAATGACAACATCAGTACTTTTGAGTTGTGGGTTAATTTCGTCAAGTTCCACTAATTTGTCATAGGGAACATCAGCTTCGGCCAAAAGAACATTCATGTGACCCGGCATACGCCCTGCTACAGGGTGAATTGCATATTTTACTTCTACGCCTTTTTCTTCCAATATTTTCTCTAATTCATGACAAGGATGTTGTGCTTGTGCAACCGCCATACCATATCCGGGAACAATCACGACTTTTTGTGAATAACTCAACAATACGGCAGCATCACTTAAGGAAATTTCTTTGATGGAACCAGCCACTTGATCGATCCCTTTTCCTCCACCACCAAAAGCACCAATAATTACATTGAGAAGTGAGCGATTCATTGCTTTGCACATCAAAATAGTAAGAATCGTTCCGGCAGATCCAACCAAAATACCTCCCGTTAGCAAAGCTCTATTTCCATACAAAAATCCTCCCATAGCAGCAGCTACTCCTGTAAATGAGTTTAACAAAGAAATTACAACCGGCATGTCTGCCCCACCAATTGGCATGACGAAGGAAACACCATATAAAAGTGAGATGCCTAATAAAACATATATCCAAACTAAGTTTGCTTTTGGATCAATATTGCCCATCGACATAATATAAATGACCACACCAACAATCAAAAGCAAAATACCCAAATTTACAATGCGCAAAACGGGCGTTCTAATATCTCCAACTTTTCCATCGAGTTTTCCAAATGCAATCATACTTCCTGCAAATGAAACACTTCCAATGATTAAGCCCAAAAGAATGGCAATTACTTCGCCTGAAAGCATATTGTAATCTCCACCTTCTCCACCAAGGTGAGGAAACTCCATCAGCGAAATTAAAGCAGCACAAGCACCACCCATTCCATTGAAAAGAGAAACCAATTGGGGCATTGCGGTCATTTTTACCTTTCTGGCAATAATCCATCCCACCACAGTTCCAAGCAATATGGCAGCCAAAATCAAAGGTATATTGCCAATTGATTTTCCTTCAGCATTTTTGTGAAATATGATAGTGCAAACAATGGCCAAAAACATTCCTGCGGCAGCCATTATATTTCCTTTTCTGGCCGATTCTGGATGACTCAAAGCTTTAAGCCCTACAATAAACAAAATTGAAGCTAATATATAGCTGATTTCCAATAAATAATTTCCAATCTGCATGTTTGTATTAATTATTTAATTTTTTACCTGGTTTCTTTTTAAACATTTCGAGCATACGGTCTGTAACAACAAAACCTCCAACAACATTCAGAGTACCCAGGACGACAGCAATAAATCCTAAAACCAAGGATCCAATTGATTCTGCATGTCCCATCACAATAATAGCACCTATGATTACAACACCATGAATTGCATTAGCTCCCGACATAAGAGGAGTATGCAAAATTGCAGGCACATGAGAAATAACCTCTATACCCAAAAAAATCGAAAGTATAATGATAAAAATTGCTTCCTTACTTTCGAAAATAAACTTTAAAATATCTTCCATGAATCAAAATTTCAATTAGTTATACGAAAAGATTTTTCACTCTGTCTGAAACAAATTCCTTGTTGCTAGCAATACAACTGTTCTTAACTATTTCATCCTGAAAATCCAACTTGAGATTTCCTTCCTGATCTATGAAAAGCTTTAGAAAATTGATAAGGTTTTTGCCAAACATTCTGCTGGAATCAATTGGCAATTCTGAAGGAAAATTCGAATTACCAATAATTTTCACACCATTTTGCAATACGATTTTGTTGTTTTCTGTATATTCGCAATTACCACCCGATGAAGCAGCTAAATCAATAATAACCGATCCGGGAATCATGGAATCAACAGTATTTTTATAGATCAAAACAGGTGCTTTTTTTCCGGGTATTTGCGCAGTACAAATAATCACATTTGATTTTACGGCATGATCATGAATGGCTTGTTTCTGACGATTCAAAAAGTCCTCCGATTGCTCTACTGCATAACCTCCGGCAGATTTGTCGTCTTTGGCACCTTCTACTTCTATGAACTTGGCGCCCAGACTCATAACCTCTTCTTTGACTGCGGATCGAACATCAAAAGCTTCAACCACAGCCCCAAGTTTTCGAGCCGTAGCAATTGCCTGTAAACCAGCCACACCCGCACCAATGATCATAACTTTTGAAGGCTTTATTGTACCCGCAGCGCTCATAAACATAGGGAAAAAATTAGGTAGTTCGCCAGCAGCTTTCAGAACTGCTTTATACCCCGCAACCGTAGCCATCGAAGAAAGAATATCCATCGCCTGCGCACGGGTTGTACGAGGTAAAATATCGAGACTAAAACTCGAAATACCAGAATCACACAACATTTTTGTATATTCCTTTGACCAAAGAGGATTTAAAACCCCCACCAAGACAGCATTGGGTTTCAATTTTATTATATCAGTTTCCTTGGGGGGATGAATGCAAAGGATTATATCGGCCTTTGCCAGGATCTGTTCTCTTTTATCTATCTGGCCTCCAGCCTTTTGATAATCCTTATCATAAGAAAAGGCTTTTTCACCTGCATTTTCTTCGACAATTACATTTACTTTTAACTTCAAAAGCTCGTGAAGGCTTTCGGGAAGCAATGCAACACGATTTTCGTCTAAAGGTTCTTTTAATAGTCCTAAAATCATAATGAAAATATTTATTATTGGACAAAAATAAAGAAATATTCCTGCTATAAAAATATAGCAACCTATAATCCCTAAGTTTTTTTCTTGGAGAAACATCAGCCTAAGTGTTAAGAAAAAAACATGATGCAAATTTTTTTTTCAACAAAAAATAAAACGACAAAAGCAACTTTGAAAAATTAAATTCCGTTTTTAGTGAAACTAAATAAATTATTTTCAGAATAGTAAATAGCACATTAGCTTATTTATTAATTAGAATCTTTCTAAACTTTGTATAATAAAATTGATTGCAATTTTGTTTAATTCTAAATTAGTTTTAATTTCGAAGCCGGTTTGCTGAGAAAAACTTGGCTCAAACTCTTCATAGACAAAAGAATACAAAATGTTTATAAGTATTTAAATAACAAGATCTACCAAAAAGTGATGATTAAATCAAAAATTGTAGGAGTCGGACATTATGTGCCCGAAAAGGTCGTAACCAACAAAGACCTAATGCAGTACATGGATACTTCAGATGAATGGATTGTAGAGAGGACGGGTATCCGTGAAAGACGTTGGATCGAATTTGGTAAGGACAATTGTACTTCGATGGCTGTAAGGGCTTCGTCTATTGCCCTTGAAAGAGCCGGTCTGGTACCTCATGATGTTGATCTGATAATTTTTGCAACATTAAGCCCAGATTATTGCTTTCCCGGCAATGGAGTTCTTTTGCAAAGGGAATTGAAAATGCGTGAAGTAGGCGCTATTGACATAAGGGCGCAATGTTCTGGATTTATATATGGACTTTCCATGGCTGATGCCTATATAAGATCGGGTATTTGTAAAACGGTGCTGGTGGTAGGTTCGGAAATTCAAAGTAATTTGTTGGATTTGACCACAAGAGGTCGCAATATATCCGTTCTGTTTGGAGACGGTGCAGGCGCTGCAGTTTTACAAGCCTGCGAAGGTGAAAGGGGAATTCTTTCAACCCATATTCATTCACAAGGTGAATTTGCAGAACAATTGATGCTGAGAGAACCCGGTAACAGTCATGAAAAAAGGTGGTATGAAGGTATTGCTGACGACATAGACAACATTTATATGTATATGAATGGAAACTTTGTTTTCAAACATGCTGTTTCAAGATTTGTAGAAGTTATCAATGAAGCGCTTAATGCGAATCAGATACAACCCGGTCAAATAGATAAGGTTGTGCCCCATCAGGCCAATCTTAGAATTACCCAATTTGTTCAAAAAACCATGAATTTGCGTGAAGATCAGGTTTACAGCAATATCCACAAATATGGAAATACTTCTGCTGCAACAATTCCGATTGCATTGAGTGAATTGTATGCCATGGGTGAATTAACTGAAAATAAACTGGTAGTGTTAGCTGCCTTTGGATCTGGTTTTACTTGGGCTTCTTCATTAATTCGTTGGTAATCATATAACAAATAAATTATAAGAAACCATGCAAACCCAAAATTGCATGGTTTTTCATTTATCAGGACTACTTCCATTTAGCTTATGTTACTATTTAGTTATTGATCATCAAGGATGTATTCGATCCATTATTTTCGATTACGCTCTCCAATGGAGTACCTTTGATTGGATGCCTTGATTTTGAGTTTGTCGTTTCATAATTCATTTTTGATTGGCAAAATGCTGTCGCTCAATATTGCCAGAAAACTTCCCTAGTACAACTTTAAAGCCATTCACCAGTTCCCATTTGGATGTGTTGAGTTTTTGTTTTATTATTGTATTATGGCTTTTGGAATCAAATGTCTGAATTGCCATTCAACAAACAGATCAGGGGATGCCGAAAACCTTTAGAGTAGGCGATCATTTAATTGTTTATGTAATGAAAAAACTAATTTTTGCAATTCTCATTATGATGCCATTCGTGGGTTTATTTGCACAAGAGGGAAGTGATTATAAACCTGATGGTGGTTTTGTATTAGGCGTAAATTTTACTCCTTTAGAAGTTGGGGGAAATGTTATTTCCATTGACAATATCAATGGACGCTATTTCTTAAATAGTGGTTTAGCCGTTCGAGTTGGCTTAGGACTAAGCACCAGCAAAGACAGTTATGATAATGGTTTAGAAGGAAACGCCAATGAGACAAGTTCAAAGTCGACCAGCGAATTTTCATTCAGTTTAGGCGCTGAAAAACATTTTGCAGGTACAGAAAGACTTTCACCCTATATTGGTGCAGATTTAGGTCTTTCAATGGCAAGTGCTAAAGCTGAAACGACTATTGCTGGTGTTACCAGCACCATTGAAGGTGCATCCGATGCCACAGGAGCTGACAGAAAACATACAACCTTTGGCTTAAATCTGGTCGCTGGTGCTGATTTTTATGTTGCAAAACATTTATATTTGGGTGTTGAAATAAAATATGGATTTGCAGTTAAGTCAGAAGGTGAATATACAGTAAGTAGTGGTGGATTATCTGTCACCTCTAAAGATAAACCTAAAAACACGACAATCGGTCAAATGGCTCAACCTTCTTTGAAATTAGGTTTTAAATTCTAAAAATGACAATATTGTAAATTGTTTAAAAACCTTCAAGGTTTAAAAACCTTGAAGGTTTGAACATTTGCGATGCATTGTTAACCGAATCCATCTGTCAATTATTTCGGCCACCAAGGAAATATACGATCCATTATCTTCGTCAGCCCGCTCCACCGACATGCCTTCGATTATCCTCCCCGATTTAAGGTTTATAAGTAAATTTGAATTTTCTCTTTGAAATTCTTTTTCTTCTCGGAAGTTCTCTGTTTAACAAAAATAGGTTTTTGTGGTCTTGAAGATTTTTCAGAAACGGGAAATTCGATCGAAACTTGAAAAATTTAAACCTTTGCTGCTGGAGTTTGTTTTTATTTAGGTCGCGAAATTGATTTTTATAATTTTGTCTGGAATAGCTATATTCTTATTTTTGCTCAAATTCAAATTTACATGCAATTGACATTAGAAAAAATCAAAGAACCCGTCAAAGCGGAATTGAAAGCATTTGAACCTTTGTTTTCAGAAGCCATGCAAAGCAAAGTGCCTTTCCTGAAGCTCATTACCAACTATATTCTTCGAAGAAAAGGAAAGCAAATGCGCCCCATGTTTGTTATGCTTTCAGCAAAAATGCATCAGCCCATTGCAGATTCAACTTTTGTAATGGCTTGCTTAATAGAACTATTGCATACAGCAACGCTAATTCATGATGATGTGGTGGATGAAACCTATCAGCGAAGGGGGGTATTTTCCCTCAACGCACTCTGGAAATCTAAAGTGTCTGTATTGGTGGGCGATTTTCTGCTCTCCAAGGGTTTGCAGTTGGCAGTAGAAAAAAAGGAACTGGGTTTACTGGAGATTGTTAGCACATCTGTTCAACAAATGAGCGAAGGCGAATTGCTGCAAATTCAAGAATCAAAAAAACTTGCTATCACAGAAGAAATCTATTTTGAGGTAATCAGGAAAAAAACTGCTTCACTCATTGCGGCTTGTACTGCAGGGGGGGCTAAGTCCGTTGGAGTTTCTGCAGAGGTTATAGAGAAAATGCGTCTATTTGGCGAATATGCTGGAATGGCTTTTCAAATCAAAGATGATATTTTTGACTACCAAAAAAACAAGTTTACAGGAAAACCTTCTGGCAATGACATTAAAGAAAAAAAATTGACTTTACCATTAATATTTGTATTGAAAAACATTTCGGCTTCGGAAAGAAAAAGAATTAGAGGAATCATCGCGCATCACAACCAAAATCCTGAAAAAGTAAATGAAGTGATTGATTTTGTAGTCAAGAATAAAGGTTTAGAATACGCTGAAGAAAAAATGATGGAATTCAGGGATAAAGCCAATGCCATTTTAGATGAGTTCCCTAAGAATGATGCCCGTGAATCTTTGAAAAACCTGGTGGATTTTTCTATTAAGAGAATTAGTTGATTCTTTTAGTTTTACACGGAAGCTTTAGTGCATACCGGGCTCGATTGCATCAGCTATTTTTTCACAGGGCGATGCCCCTTATTCCCAAATTAATTTTCAATATAAATCTTTTACATTTCTTTGATACATTATAAATAAAAAAAAGAAACAAGTATATTAGAATCATTGCCGAGAAGCTCGGTATTGAAAAGAAAGTTACAAGTTAGGTTGCCAGGCATTCATTTACATCTATCTTATATAATTCTGGTTTAAACACCATAGATTTGAAAGTTATACTTGGTCATGGCACAACAAAAACTACTGAAAACTATATTCACAGTCTTGGCATCAAAGATGAAAGCATGAATAGTTTAATCCCTCAATCGGCAAAATCTAAACAGTAATTAATTTTTCTTTATATTTTAAACTAAAAACAACTCTTAAAACAATTGAAAACTAACATTTTAATATTTATCTTATGAAAAAAGTTGAAAATCACACAGTTAACACTATCATTGTAAGGAATTCCTATATTCCCAACAGCGAAATTATTACAAATGACCAGGACGGGGACTGCATAACTTTTGGCGAAAAGCAAACCCAAGAGTTTGTAAAAGAAGTAGTTATTCTTTATAATCCTAAATTGGATTTAAAAGAGGTACACCGATTATTAAAGAAAACCATTGATAAAATTGAGGCAAAGATCAATTCTGAAAATACAAAGGTATTAGAACCTCAATTAGAAAGCATTGAATTATGAGCTAAAATATCGACAAGCCGAAAAAGCCAAAAAAGATTAAGCCGGACTATGTTTATGATGAAAACGTAAAATGTCCCAATTGTGATGGAAATGAAACAGAAAAAAGAAGTGGCGAATTGATTTGTAAGATATGCAGCAACGTTATCAAAGGGATTACAATCTCTGCTATAATAGGAATAATTCTCTATTTTGTATTTTAACAATACCTAAAATCCGCAGGATTTTTTCAATTTGTGTAATAGACAATAGTTTTCATAAATACTTCTTCACTTTTTTAAATGAACAAAATTCGTGTAATTCGTGTAATTCGTGGGTAAACAAAAAACACTTGC
>Ga0316608_1000040_pt1 | contig 74887 bp, 59 predicted proteins | sample MIS2016152B_MG_FD_207673 | JGI IMG/M metagenome (GOLD analysis project Ga0316608, IMG submission 207673) | Microbial mat bacterial communities from Middle Island sinkhole, Lake Huron, Michigan, United States - MIS.2016.152B | ecosystem: Environmental > Aquatic > Freshwater > Lake > Sediment... | reverse complement strand
AAAATTTCGAAAAAGCAATTGATAGTAAAACAAAAGCGATCTACATCGAAACCATTGGAAATCCAGAATTCAATATTCCCGATTTTGAAGCAATTGCAGCAGTTGCCAAAAAGAATCATATTCCCTTAATTGTGGACAATACTTTTGGTTGTGGTGGTTATCTTTTCAGACCTCTTGAGCATGGTGCAAATATCGTGGTTGAATCGGCTACCAAGTGGATTGGAGGCCATGGAACCAGCATCGGAGGCGTCATTGTTGACGGAGGAAATTTTGACTGGGGAAATGGGAAATTCCCCCAATTTACAGAACCTTCAGAAGGCTATCACGGAATGAAATTCTGGGATGTTTTTGGATCATCAAGCCCCTTTGGCAATATAGCTTTTATTATTCGTGCACGCGTTGAAGGATTGCGTGATTATGGAAATAGTTTAAGCCCTTTCAATGCATTTTTATTGCTTCAGGGTCTCGAAACCCTATCTTTAAGGGTGGAAAGACATTGCCAAAATGCTTTAGAATTAGCCAAGTGGCTCGAAAATCATCCGCAGGTTGAATTGGTAAAATATCCCGGTTTAACTTCCAGTCCCTATCATGATCTGGCAAAAAAATATCTGAAACGGGGTTATGGTGGAGTTATGACTTTTAAACTTAAAAAGGGAAGTGAAGCAGCCGACAAACTGATTGAAAACCTGAAATTGATCAGTCATCTTGCTAATGTGGGTGATGCAAAGTCCCTGATTATTCATCCAGCTTCAACTACACACCAACAACTATCTGAGCAGGAACAAATTGCTTCTGGCGTAGTTCCAGGACTGTTGCGAATTTCGGTTGGTATAGAACATATTGATGACATCAAAGCTGACTTGGAACAAGCGTTTCTTGCCATAAAATAATGCAAATTCTATTTAAGAAAAGTATGAATAAAATTCAAGCAACATATTCTTTTTCTAAGCCTTTTGAATTGGAGTTGGGCGGTACGCTGCCCGAACTCCAAATCGCTTATACTACTTTAGGCAAAAAGAACGAGAATTCGAACAACATTATTTGGATATGCCACGCACTTACCGCCAACTCCGATCCTTCTGATTGGTGGTCAGGTTTGGTTGGGACTGGTAAAATTTTTGATCCAGACAAGCACTATATTGTTTGTGCGAATATTTTAGGTTCCTGCTATGGAACAAGCGGACCACTTTCTATCAATAAAATTACAGGAAAACCTTACTATTCCACTTTTCCAACTATCACCGTGCGAGACATTGTCAATGCACATGAATTGCTTAGAAAACATCTCAGCATAAACAAAATAAATACTGTAATTGGCGGATCTTTAGGGGGCCATCAAATTTTGGAATGGGCTATAATTAATCCAGATTTATTTGATAATATAATCCCCATCGCATGCAGTGCAAAAGCTTCATCTTGGGCTGTTGCTTTTAATGAATCGCAACGGATGGCTTTGCTGGCCGATCAAACCTGGGGGCAGGAATCTGCCGATGCTGCTAAAAAAGGTCTGGCTGCTGCCCGATCTATTGCTTTGCTGAGTTATAGAAATTATAAGACCTACAAACTAAGCCAGATAGATCATGATCCAGATATTGCTGAGGGACATAAAGCTACTTCGTATCAAAACTATCAGGGACATAAATTAGTGAATCGCTTCAATGCATATTCCTATTATACGCTTACAAAAGTTTTGGACTCCCAAAACGTTGGCAGAAATAGGGGCGGCGTGGAAAAAGCACTCGAAAAAATCAAAGCAAATACTTTGATCATTGGGATCAATTCTGACTTGATTTTTCCTGCACAAGAAAATATGTTTATTGCAGAAAACATTAAAAATGCAAGGTATGTGGATATAGATTCCTTGTATGGACATGATGGATTTCTTGTTGAATATCAAATTATTGAACAAATTATTCGTGGACATTTTCTGCGCTTTTTTAAACCTGTAAATGAAAAAATGTTGGTGAATTAACAGTTTCTTTCATCAGATCTCAAAATTATATATAAAATCTATTTTAAAAAAACGATTGTAAATTATGAGCAATAAGATTAAAATTGGCCTGTTTGGTTTTGGCATAGTGGGCCAGGGGCTTTATCATGTATTGAAAAATAGTAAGACTGTAGATGCAGAAGTTGTTCTGGTGTGCGATTTAGATGAATCGCGTAAAAGCCTTTTGCCTAAGGATGTTTACACCCAAGATCCAGAAGAAATTCTAAATCATCCTGATATAAATCTTGTTGTAGAATTGATCAATGATGCTGATGCAGCATATAAAATAGACAAAGCTGCATTGCTTAAGGGAAAAAGTGTAGTTTCTGCCAACAAAAAAATGTTGGCCTATCATTTAGATGAATTCATCGAAATTCAAAAGAAAACCAACGCAGCATTTTTGTACGAGGCTTCTGCTTGTGGTTCTATACCTATAATCAGAAACCTGGAAGAATATTATGACAACGATCTCACTTTATCTGTAAGTGGAATTCTCAATGGCTCTTCCAATTATATCCTGACCAAAATTTTTAATGAAAATCTTGACTATCATTTAGCACTGAAACAAGCACAGGATTTGGGATTTGCGGAATCGAATCCAAGTCTGGATGTTGATGGATGGGATTCAATGTTTAAACTGATTATCATTACATTACATAGTTTTGGGGTCTATGTTCATCCCGATAATGTTTTCAATTTTGGTATATCAAATTTGTCGCCGCACGATATTCAATATGCAAAAGAGAAAGGGGTAAAAATCAAACTTGTAGGAGAGGTCAAAAAGTCCAATAACGGATCTATTACCATGTTTGTTATGCCTAAGCTAGTATATTCGGATGATTCTCTTTTTAGTGTGGAAAATCAATTCAATGGAGTTGTTATTGAAGGCATGTTCTATGATAAACAATTTATGTTCGGGAAAGGTGCAGGAGGTTATCCAACAGGTTCAGCGGTGCTATCCGACATCACAGCACGAGCTTATGATTACAAATATGAATACAAAAAGCAGAAATTCTTCCAAGAACTTAGCTACACGGATAACACTTTGGTAGAAATATATTTGCGTTATTTTGATGATGCCGATCTTGCTCTTTTCAATTTTACAGAAGTGCTTGAAAAATATTTATCACAAAACTACAAATATATTGTTGGAAAAATCTCTTTGTCGGAGCTTTTAAAAATCAAGTCACAACTAATGGAAAGAGATCTGTTTATAATTAATACAGGGAAGTAATTTATTTTCCTTATAAACTTTTTACTGTTATTTTGACTACAGTCATTTTTCCAATAATACTTTGCCAAAGTTCTTTAACTTTGGCAAAGTTATTACAAAATTTGTTTCTTTTTTTGAGAGACAAATTAACATGAATTGTATCGTATCAAAAAGGATTTTGTGTAAAAGTTTGTATTTTTATTGCAAATAAAACACATCAGACTACCTGATTTATAATTGATTCATCTCGCTTTGTAAAAAATAAAGCATAAATCGTTATACAAATAAAGCAAATACAAGGCACAATGTAGGAATAGTTTATACCCCAGCGATCGGCAATCATTCCTTGTAATGGAGGGAATACAGAGCCTCCTACGATAGCAAAATTCAACATAGCAGATGCCTTGTTGGCAAACCTACCCACACCTTCAATGGCAAGGCTAAATATTGTAGGAAACATAATGGATAAAAACAAACCGAGACCTACCATAAAATAGGCATTGTACGAAGTTTTAAGAAAAATTATGCACAGAAAAAGCCCAATCATACAAGCACCAAAAACAGAAACCAATTTACGTGCTTTTACAAATCTTAAAATAAATACCGATATTAAACCCACAATTGAGGCTCCTATGTAGTAATAGGATAGGTAGTTGGCTGCCTGTTGTTCCGTAAAATGAGAAACCTTTTGTAAATAAGGTATAAAAAATCCAGCAGTACAAGCTTCTGCTCCAACGTAAAAAAACATGGCGATTATTCCAAAAAACAAATGCCGAATTTTCTTACTCTGCTTAAACATTGCAGAAACGTTGAAATTTTCGTTATCCTCTGGCTTCATGGCTGGAACTTTAGATAGTGCGATAAGCAATGCAACTAAAGCTGCGCCTATTGCAATGGCGATGTAGGGTGAATGAAAATTTATCGAAGCATCCTTTTTATAGATTAATATTGTAGCAACAATAGGTGTAATGGAATAACCAATTCTTGAAAAGACCTGAACAAAATTGATTCTGGCATGCGCCCCCTTGGGATCGCCAAGCATGGTTGTAAATGGATTTGCAGCAACATTCACAATCGTTAATCCTGTAGAGATAATGAATAAGGAAACCAGAACTAAGGTATATGATTGAAATTGGAACGCAGGTAAAAATACAATTCCACCTAATGAGCAACAAACCATGGCTGCAACCAAACCTACTTTGTAACCGTATCGTGCTATAAATCTTGCAATCGGAATAGGAAAAATTATATAGGTGAGATAAAAAGTTAGTTGTATAAATGTAGCTTGCGTATAGTTTAGCTTAAATAATTTTACCAATGATGGCAAAAGAATATCGTTCATACAAAACAATGATCCTACCATTAGAAACATCACTGCTAAAATCCCTAATGACTTGTAATTATGCATATTATATTTTATAATTTATTTCCAGAACACTCTAATTATTTCATATAATTCTATATATTTCTCATATATTTTACGATAATCGGCCGTATGAGCTTTGTTTGGGTGGAAAACCAAATCTTTGTGAACAATTTTGGCACATGCTTCTTCTATGCTTTGAAATACTCCAGCTCCAAGCCCAGCAAGTATGGCAGCTCCCATGGAAGCTGTTTCAGTCGATTTTAACGTTATTAATGGAATGTTGCTCAAATCAGCTTTCATCTGATTCCAAAGTATGCTTTTTGCACCTCCGCCCAATGCTCGAATTTCAGCAACGGGGATTTGATGATTACGAATATTTTCAATGTTTTTGTATATCATGCAAGCAATGGATTCCATAATCGCACGGATGAAGTGTGCTTTGGTCGTGTTCAATGAAATTCCAATAAAAAGACCTTTCGCAAGTGGATTAAATTCGGGAGACCCCGCACCCATCAAATGAGGTAACATCAGCAAACCATCTGATCCTATTGGAATACAAGAAGCTTGTGCCGTTAAAAGGTCATAAACATCCTCATTATTAATTTCGGCTTCTTTTACATCTTGTGCGCAGAATTGATCTTTAAACCATTTTAGCACCATCCCGGCAGTTTGTCCATAAGGAAGTAAAAAGAATTTTCCAGGAACAGCATGGCATTGACAGGGGAGATTCAGTGACTTTTCCAATACGGGATAATCCAAAGTTACGCACATGGCCATAGATGCTCCCGTTGTTTCTGATATGCAACCTGCATGAATGTTACCAGATCCAATTGCGCCCGCTGCGTGATCATAAGCTCCGGTTATAATTTTCAAATTTTCAGGCAGACCGGTTTCGATAGCAATCTCTTTTAAAATTTCGCCAACAAAAGTCCCAGATGAATGTACTTCGGGTAATTTATCTTCATTTATGCCTAAAAAATCTAACATGGGTTTCCACCATTGTTTTTTTACAATATCATAATACAGCGTTGAAGATACGAGGGATTGTTCAGTACAAAATATTCCGCTGAATTTATAAATCAAATAATCTTCAACCAGGAGATATTTATGCACATTTTCAAAAATATCTGGTTTGTTATTTCGATACCATAAAATTCTTGTTGCAGGCCACAAAGGTAGAATTTCAGGTTGACCTGTCTTTTCCAATAATTCATCCACGCCGAATGCACTTTGGATTGTTTCTGCCTCAGCAGCACTTCGGTTATCTAACCAAACAATCGCTTTTGACAATGGCTTACCGTCTTTAGAAACCGGTATAATGGTTTCGCCCTGACTTGAGAAAGAAAGCGCAACAATTTCTGATTTTTTAACCATAGATTGAAGCAAAAGTTCTTTTATAATAAATAGAGTGTTTTCCCAATACACTTCGGGATCTAATTCACAATATTCATTGGAGGTTTCCAACATATATTCCCGGCGACTGGTAGCCAGAATTTCACCAGCCGCATCGATTAGAATACCCTTCAAAGAGGTTGTTCCAATATCCAGACCCACCAAATATTTTTTCTCCATTATGAAATCTTAATATCGGCCAAATAAGCAAATTCCTGTAATTCCTTAGTCCACTTTCCTGGAGTTACTGCAACATGCTGTGCTGTAGCTTTTTCAACAAAGTTTCGCACACCACCATTGGGTTCAAAAAATACGGAAGGGTGTTGCGGTAAACCCAAACAATCCTCATACCAAACAGGTGGCTTACTAGCCTCACCATCAGTAAGATTGATGCAATATTTTCCGTCCAAATCTTTCCCTATCCGAGCAATGGTGTAATGACCTGTATTTACGGTGCTACAGCAACCCATGCCGGTGATAAAACCTTCCAATGTGCGCACTTTTAATGGCTCATTTAAAAAACATTCTGGCGAAAAGCCACAGCATCCAAAAAGTATTTTCTCAGGGTATAATTCATAGTACTCCCAATAGGTTGTTATTTGGTTACTTAAGCCACCCAAAATCATTTGAGTGATCATACCGGGAACATCATTCTCACAAACAAAGTGTAATTTTCGGCCCAGTAAGCAACCAATCAAGCAAGGGGTTATGCCCATTAAATTGCCCACACCCGTTGGACAACGAATGCTAAATGCTTTATAATTGTTATCTTCAATGATTTTTTGAACCACTAAATAAAAACGAGTAACTTTATCAAAAGCCGTCCCAGGTTCTTTCCCCTGAAAATTCCATTTTTTTGTTAATTCTGTTTTCAATTCATCAACTTTCGAAACTTCAAGTAAAGTCATTTTTTGCTCAATCTCCAACATATCAATAGCCTCAATTTCAATTCCAAATCTTTCATGAACTTCTTGCACATCAAAACCCATGTTTTGCAAACGCATATCATTGAAGCTGATCATTCCAATTTTGGTTCCTTTAAGTTTTTGTAAGACCGAGGCAGCTTTAACAAAAGGTAAAAAATCTTCTTCTGCAATTGGCTTTGCGGGCTCAGAATATACGTATTTATACTTTATTCCATGTCTCCGTAATATATGCAGCGTTGCCGTAGCTCCTGCTGCCGGGGCAATAGATCGAATGATTCCATTTTCTATAGGACTTCCGGGTGAATAAATCACCATAGGAATCTGTTTGAATTGGCGCACTACTTGTAACAATACCGCCGGACGTGACCAAGCAACCTGAACCAAAAAAATTGCATCAATAGGATTTTCTGCATGACTTATTGCTAATTTTTTCACAGCTTCTGATGACTTGAACTCATCGGCTTGTAAGCCCAAGTCGAAAATTTCACTAAATGTTTTCTGCAATTCAAGGATTGCTTTTTCATGTTGCATTTGTGCCAATTCTTCTGAATAGCCCGGGTCGCATAAACCTATTGCTGCAATTCTCATAGATTCTGAATTTTACTTAATATAGTACTAATCGACTAATTCATATTTACTTACCATGTCTTTAGGAGAAGCACCTTTTTTTACAACTTCCAATAAAGCTGACTGGAAATTAAAAGGATTCTTAACCTGAAAAGCATTACGTCCAAAAACAACACCTTTGCAACCATCCTCAATTTCTTTTTTGGCTAACTCAAGAGCATTCAGTTGGCTTGTTTTGTCAGCACCTAATCCTAGAATAGGAATATTGCATGAAGATGTTACAGCCTTAAAATCATTCGTATAAAAAGTCTTGATCAGATCCGCTCCTAATTCAGCTAAAATCCTGCAACTGATCAATACTTTTTCATGCATTTCTTCAGGTTTCAGTTCTTCCGAAAACGCAGGAAAGAATTCACCAATGACAGGGATGCCAAATTGTTCTGCCTCTCTTTGAAGTTCGCAGAAATTCTCAACATTCATTGCATCTCTTTCGGGATCGTCAGTTGCAATGGTTAATGAAACCAAAACAGCTTCAGCTCCCAGCTTTAAAACATCTTCGACGGTTTTTGCTGTTACGGTTGCACCACTATTGTATTTCCAAGGCATGCAATATACATCTGACCAATTGATTCTTACAATTGGCATAGGTGCTCCTTTGAAATTAAAGAATTCGCGATTGGTTTTCAATGTACCTGCGCTCATCAATACAGCGTCAACACTGGGATTTATTTTACCCAAAGTTTCTTTAATATTGATCAAACCCGGAATTGGCCCAGCAAACATTCCATGATCCACTGCAATGATAACAGCGTTTTCTCCTCTATTAAATAATTTCTCAAATTTTAAATTTTTCCCACTCATTTTTTTTCTTTTTAATGCTTAAATGCAATTGATAATATTGATCAAATGTATCACATAATTTCAATCTTTCCAAATTATTTTGAAGAAATATTTAATTATTTTTGTATTCATCTGAATTTTAGTATATTCAAATATTTGACAATTTATTATACAAACAAAATGTTGTAATATATTTATATTTAAAATATTAATATATTTTTTAGCAAAACAGGAATGAGATTTACAAAGTATCATATAATTATTGATGCCATTCCAATAAATGTTCAAAATGTACAATAGTGTTATATATTCTACTATTTCATAAGTTATTAGTCGCTATGAGAAAATTATTATCATTTATGTGAAAATAAATGTCTTTTTATTTGTAAATTTGAAATGAGTTGAATATTTTTGTCAAAACGAAATTGAATTAAAAATATCCATAAATGATTATAGAAAAGGTCACATATCTTCCCGAAATTCGCGAACAATTTATATTGGAATACTTGTCCAAGAATGATGGTATTCGTTTAGAAGTCATCATGGAAAAGTTTCATGTTAGTGAGATTACAGCTCGTCGAGATTTAAAGGAATTGGAAGTAAAGGGTTTCGTTATTCGGACGCATAGAGGAGCCATAAAAAGCGAGCAAGTAGCCAAGCGTTTTGATTTTAGTCATAAGCTCCATTCAAATGCTGCCAATAAGGAAAAAATTGGAAAACTTGCTGCTTCTTATATAGAAGAAGGTGATGTTGTGTATATGGATTGTGGAACAACAGTATATTATGTGAGTAAGTATCTAAAAACCATTAAAAACATAAGGGTCATAACCAACTCACTTCCCATAACATCTGAGCTTATTCAAAATTCCAATATAAAAATTCATCTAATTGGTGGTGAATTGAATGTAAGCAGAAATGCATTGTATGGCCCAATGACCGAAAACACATTGAATAGATATAGAGCCAATAAAGCATTCATTGGGGCAAGTGGTGTAAGCGTTTTGAATGGATTAAGTGCTGATGAAGATAATATTGCCATCATAACCCATAAAATGGCTGAGGCAGCAGATTCCGTTTTTCTGCTTTGTGATTCTACAAAATTGGAAAAGGATTCGTTTGTACATTACGCACCAATTTCAATCCTAAACTACCTGATTACAGACAAAGACGCAAGTCCTGAAATTATAGAATTATATGAAAAAAATAATATAAATATAATCACAACCTAAATCGTAAGAAAAATGACAAAAGATTGGTGGAAAGACAATGCACAAAATATTCCAAATTTGGTAACTCCGCTACCAGGACCTCGTTCTAAAGAACTACATGGTAGAGCAACCAAATATTTTAAAGGCTTGAGTTCACAAGTAAAATTGTTTCCTGTTTGTTTTGATGAAGGCTATGGAATTACCCTAACAGATGTAGATGGGAATAAATATCTGGATTTTTCTTCAGGTATTTACGTAACATCCTTAGGCCATTCACACCCAAAGATTTCTGAGGCAGTTTCGTTCTGGGCAAAAAGGTTAATGAACTGTCATGATTTTACAACAGAAGTAAAAGTGCATCTTTTGGAAAAAATGGCTACGGTATTGCCTGCCGGACTCAATGCCATGCAATTCTACAGTGATGGAACAACCGCTGTGGAAGCAGGTATTCGGGCTGCAAGGGCCATAACGAATAAACATGAGTTTATATCCTGCTACCGCGATTTTCATGGTAAAACACAAGGCGCTGTGAGTTGTGCGCAAATGTTCCGAGCCGAAACATTTAGCTATGGACCAACCCGCTCACCCGGATATTATATGGTTCCGCGCCCTGATCCGTATCGACCCTTATTTAAAAAAGCCGATGGTACGATCGACACAGATCAATATATAAAGTTTTATGAAGATTTCATTATCGAAGGAACTGTGGGAAATGTTGCGGCATTTGTTCTTGAACCCGCACAGGGTTGGGCTGGTTCAATCTTTCCACCCGATGACTTTTTTCCGAAATTGCGAGCACTTTGCGATAAACGAAAAATTTTACTTTTTGCCGACGAAGTTCTTGCAGGAATGGGACGCACAGGTGAATGGCTTTGCATGAACCATTGGAACACTGTCCCCGATATTGTTACTTTTGGAAAATCATTTGGCAATGGCTTCCCCGTTACAGCTATGGTTATTAAAGAGGAATACGGCGATTCTCTGGAAAAAATTTCTGCATCTTCAAGTTATGGAGGCAACCCGATGGCCATGGCTGCAGCTTTAGCATCTATAGAAGTGATAGAAGAAGAAAACTTGTTGGAAAATGTAAGAACAGTAGGGGCTGCAATTATGAAAAGATTGGAAAAGATTAAAGAAACACACCCCATTGTTGGCGATGTTAAAGGAAAAGGTTTTTTATTGGGCATAGAACTGGTCAAGGACAAGTTGACAAAAGAACCTTTCGATGAAGCAGGTAAACTTGTTTATCAAAAGGCTTTTGCAAAAGGTCTAGCATGGATTCCTGCTGGTCATATACTAAGAATGTCTCCCCCGCTAATCATGGACGAAAAATACGCCATGATGGGAATAGATATGATTGAAGATGCAATATCTGAGGTAGAAAAGCAATTTGGTTACCAATAAAAAATCTTTTGTTATTGATCTGTTATTTCCCAAAATATTAAACTATTTTAATCTATTTTTATGAACACATTAAAAATAATGAAGAAGGAAATTCTTCTGGATCATTCAACGATTGTATATAATCGTGCAATCGATGATATTTATCTGGAAAAGGATTGGAATATATACACAGGTGATTGGTGGACAGAAAAAGACTGGGTTTATGGAAAACACAGGGAAAATAGTCCCGGTATGATCGTTAGCCGTGCAAGTTATAACTTCAATACAATGATTGAATTTGAAGCTTCTACGGTTTTACCATCGACCCATGATATTAATTTTATGTGGAACGGTAGTTGGGATGAAAAGACCAATAAACGCACAATCGCTTATGTAGCAGGACTTCAAGGCTGGTGGGAAGGAAAGGTGGGAATTGAAAAATCGCCAGATTACAAACTTACAGCCGGAACCGGGCTTTTTAATTTTGAGCCAGGAAAGATCTATTTTATTCAAGGTGGTAGCATTGATGGCCATATCTTCATTTTTGTTGATGGAAAACTTCTCTTAGAAATAACAGATCCTGAACCTATTGATTATCTTAAATATGGAAGGGTTGGATTCGAAGCATATTGTAGCTACATAAAAATCCGAAATATAAAAATTCGAAAAATCGAATGGAAAGCTCGTGAACTAAGTTATACACCAGAATTTTAAAAAATGAAAAAGGAAATCCGATTTGGTATTATAGGATTAGGGCTAATGGGAAAGGAATTTGCAAGCGCTGCTGCACGTTGGTGTCATCTTACAGCAGACTTGCCAAAGCCTGTCATTACCGGAATTTGTAATAAGCAAAATGAAAAAGACCGTGATTGGTTTATAAACAATTTTGATTCATTAAAAATTGTTACAGACAATTACAAACAATTACTCGAATCCAAGGATATTGATGCTATATATTGTGCAGTTCCGCATAACTTGCATGAGGAGTTGTATATAGAAATATTAAAAGCTAAAAAACATTTGCTTGCAGAAAAACCATTTGGTATTGATATTCATGCTAATAATAAAATTTGTGAGGAAATTAAAAAACATCCTGAATTGATTGTGCGTTGTAGCTCCGAATTTCCATACTACCCAGGTTCTAAGAGGGTTGTTGATTGGTTAAAAGATAAAAAATATGGACAGATTATAGAAGTAAAATGTGGGTTTCACCACGCCAGCGATATGGATTTGAATAAACCCATCAACTGGAAACGGATGGTAGAATTCAACGGAGAATATGGTTGTATGGGCGATTTAGGATTGCACATTCAGCATATTCCTTTTAGAATGGGCTGGAGGTTGAACAATATATTTGCAGATCTGCAGAATATTGCCGAAATGCGTCCTGACGGAAAAGGAAACACAGTTCCATGCAATACTTATGATAATGCAGTTTTAATCTGCAATGCCACCGACCCGGATAATGGAAAAAACTTTTCAATCACTTTCGAAACAAAAAGAATGGCTCCAGGACAAACCAACACTTGGTTCATTGAAGTCTATGGAACGAAAGGCTCTGTCAAGTTTTCGACACATGATCCCAAAGCATTTTATATATTAGAAACCACAGGAAAGGAACAAGGTTGGACTCGATTTGATATTGGGCCAAACTCTTATATTCCAACCATAACAGGAGGGATTTTTGAATTTGGTTTTAGTGATGCTTTTCAACAAATGATCGGTGCATTTATGTCAGAATTTGAACCATCGTTGAAGCATGATTTCCTGTGCGCATCTGTTTATGAAACAATTCAAAGTCATGTACTTATGTCGGCTGCACTTGAGTCTTATAAAACAGGCGTAAGAATACCAATATAAATTAAAGCTTATAAAATTATGAAGAATAAGTTGCAATTTTTTTGCATTTTATTTATGCTGTCGCAGGGTGTTTTTTGTCAGGTTAAAACGCCCATTTGGGGCACAGATACATTAGGTTATCACAAAATTGTAACTGATAGCAAGGATGGCACTATTTTACCATGGTATTCTACTGATTTAGGGAAATCTTTCGATTTTGTAATCCGGAAAATTTGGAATTTTTGGGACACGATGCGCACTGACATAAATGGATTGCCTTATTACATGAATCATCAGGTATGGCGGGGTGATTTTGACGATCCAAGAGGTTTGGGCGGCGACCAACTCATGATGGCTCTTTCATCGTGGCGCTTACTCTATGCCTACAGCGGAAACGAGAGGATTAAAGAAAATATGAAATTTATGGCAGACTATTATTTATCGCACAGCTTATCACCTAAAAACTGCAAGTGGCCCGATTTGCCTTATCCCTACAATACCCTTGTTTATTCAGGAATTTACGATGGCGATATGGTTCTGGGAAGGAATTTCCTGCAACCCGATAAAGCTGGTTCTTTCGGCTTGGAGCTTATTCATTTATACAAAATGAATAACAATGAAAGATATCCAAATATCACTTGTTCGATTTATCTTGAATCAGCCATTAAAATTGCAAACACTCTTGCAGCTAATTCCAATAAAGGAGATGAATTGAAATCGCCCTTACCATTCAAAGTGAATGCCATAAATGGGGAAATAGGAACACTAAAAAGTCATGAAGGAAAGGGAGAGTTCATTATCTTATCTGAATATACGTCAGCTTGGTCTTCAACCTTGGAAATGTTTTTGGAACTAATAAAAATGAAAATGGGAAACATTGAGTTATATCAACAAGCATTTGACAAAATTCTAAATTGGATGAAACAATATCCATTAAAAAATAATAAATGGGGTCCATTTTTTGAGGATATTCCTGGTTGGAGTGATACCCAGATCAATGCAATCTCCTTCGCACAATTCATCATGAATCACAGAGATTTATTTCCAGAATGGAAGTCAAATGTAAAAGGTATTTTTGAATGGGTGTATAATAATCTGGGAAATAAGGAATGGGAAAAATTTGGGGTTACGGTAGTTAATGAGCAAACCGCTTACCAGACTCCCGGAAATAGTCATACTTCGAGGGAAGCTTCTGCCGAACTTCAATACTGCGCACTTACGGGAAACAACACTTGTAAAGTTAATGCAATTAGGCAACTGTCATGGGCAACTTATATGGTGGACACTGATGGGAAAAACTGTTATCCCAGAGATGAAAACTGGCTATCGGACGGATATGGAGATTATGTGCGACATTTTTTAAAATCAATGTCATGGTTTCCAGAATTAGCTCCGGAAAACAAAGATCATATCCTTTCAACTACATCAGTCATTGGGTATGTTGGCTACAAACCAGATTTTAATAAAACGCTTTCTGTTTATGTAGAAAGCAAATTCTTGAAAGATGCCTTAATCTATTATACCACCTACGATGAAGAATCTATTGAGCAAATACGCCTCACGCACAAACCTGGTAAAGTATTGCAAAATTGGCAACCCTTATCTGAAGTTGATACCAAAGGAAATATCGGTTGGCACTGGCAGGAAATGTCCCATGGTGGACTGCTTACTTTGCACCACAAAGGCGGAAAGGTAATTTTAATTTCAAAATAAAATAAATTCTACGAACATTTATTTATAAAAACATGAATATGAAAGTATTATATCAATTGACATTCGTAGTGCTAATAGCACAGTTATTCTTAACTAACAATTCATTTGCTCAACTATCTGAAACCAAAAGTAAAGATTCTATCTTATCGCATAAAATTGTGAAGGATGCCAAGGGCGAAATTATTGCATGGTACAAGCCGGAAATACCCGGGGCAGCTTATGCTCAGGTAGCCAAACTTGCTTCAGAGTTTTTACTAAAATCTTGTCCCAAAGACGAAAAAACCGGATTACCTTTTTATTTAGTAACTTGCTGTTTTCAGAAACCTAAATTAAATGAAAATAAATATGTTGCCGAAGATTGGTTACACAATCCAGCTTGCTTCTTTGCTGGTTGTGTGCAATCTTTTGCTGTTGATTATTATAATTTTACCGGTGACGTTCAATATATAGAATTTGTGCGTGGATTACTCGATCACCAACTTCAATTTGGCACAACGGAAAAAGGATGGTTTTGGGAGAATGTGCCATATTCAAGTTCCAATCCATTTGAAAAAGAATATCGAGGCGGTACAAAATGGGAACACCAAGGAATGCGTGGAGATGGATTGCACGGAATTGAGCCAGATAAAGTTGGAGAATTGGGCTACGGTTATTTAAGATTTTTTGAAATTACAGGCGATGAGAAATATCTCAATGCAGCATTGAGTTGTGCCAGAGCTTTGGCTAAACATGTGCGTGTTGAAAAAATTGAATCTTCTCCATTTATCGAAATTCATTCCCTCCAATCACCTTGGCCGTTTAGAGTGAACGCTCGCACGGGAGCTGTTATTTCAGAATATTGCTCAAATTCACTTGATCCCATAAAACTGTTAGATGAATTGATCAGAATAAAAGATGTCATTCGATTAGATACTGGCGATTTTCGTCAAATAAAAATCGCACGAAATGCTGCATATAACTGGTTATTTTCAAGACTTGGTCCTATGCACACTTATATTTGGAACGGATATTTTGAAGATATTCAAAATGATCCATTGGCTTCCAATAGAGTTCAAATTACCCCGGGTGAATTGGCCAAACATATTCTCAAAAATCCAGAATTCGATAAAAATTATGACAAAGATGTACCTGCTCTCATTCACTGGATTCGAAGCGTATTTAAAACAGATGGGATGAACGCAATAAAAGAACAAACCTATTGCTTTGAGCCTATGGGAAGCCACACAGCTCGTTATGGTTCTCTTTGTGCTATGTGGTACGAAAAATCTGGAGATGAATGGTATAAAAATGAAGCGTATAAATATTTAAATTTTGCAAGTTACATGACCCTGCCGGATGGCTTTGTAGCAGTTGGCCCCAATTGGCCTGGCGCTTGGTTTTCTGATGGTTACAGCGATTATGTTAGGCATTATATTGATGCTATGGCTGCTATTCCAGAATGGGCTCCGCAAAATGAAAACCACTTGTTGCGTTCAACTTCAATTGTGAAAGGCATTAAATATGAACAAAATAAAATAGAATTAAACACATTTGACCCAACATCGGTACTAAAATTCAAACTAAAAAAGAAACCTATAAAAATTAAAGTGAATAATCTTGAAGTAAAAATTGATGGAAAGGATTGCTCTTGGACAATCATGAATAACGGAGGTGTTCTTACCCTCAAAGCTAAAGGAAATCAAGTGCATATTGTTCTTTAAAAAAGACTCATCTCGTCATAATTTCCCACCATATTAACCTTAATGTTTCCAATATTTTTCAGGAAGCATTAAGGTTATTGTCCTTTTGAAATGTCCTTACTGGTGATATTTTGTTTAGAAGAATATAGAACCCAAAATAGGAAAATTATGATGTGTTTAAAATTTTATATTGTTTCAATCCTTTTAATTTTTACAATTCGTTATTCATTTTCACAGGATGGCTTAAAAATAGATAAGGATGAGCAGTTTTATAGCCATTGTTTTAGCGCAATGGTTTATCATAACAAGTATTATCAAGGTCGTAGAGGAGCAATAGAATTGGTTCTTCACGGAAGTCGAATTGCAACCAACGGAGATATTCGGTTAGCTCCCATTCCTATACCTGATATGCCAGATGTTCCTATGCCCGAGTTTGTTTCGAGGAAGGTGGATTCCATCCATAGCAAGATCAGCGCACTTAACAGCTACTCGGCTCTGGGTTTTAGCTACGAAGTTAGCGTTCAGTCTGAAGGATATAATTTAAGGGTTACTGCAAAAATTTTAGGTGAAATTGCCGATAGTTTATTGGGTAAGCTGGCCTTCATGTTGGAAGTTTTCCCTGGAATATATAAGGGCAAATCCTGGATGATGGATGCTCAGACAGGAATACTGCCATACCAATTCAATGGATTACGCTTTTGGAATTCGAAAAAACTGGAAGCAGAAACGATAGCAAATGGCAAGAAACTAACATTTGCGCCAGAAGATCCCCTACGTTGTTTTTCAATTGAAGCGATTAATGGCATCCTTAGCCTTCAGGATGGAAGAGCCAGCACGAATCATAAGTGGTTTATAGTTAAAAGCTTAATAGGAAAAGAGAAAATGATAGAATGGCTTATTTCTCCAAAAATTGATCAGAATTGGATGCTACCTGCCAATATTGGATTTTCTCAAATTGGATACCATAGTGCGCAATCCAAAATTTCGACCATTGAATTGGACGAAACAGACAAACCTGACACGATTCATCTCTATAAAATTGGGGAAAATTCGGAAAAAATATTGATAAAAAAATCTTTGATTAAGCAGTGGGGAAAGTTTTACAGAAAGCGGTATTATCATTTTGATTTTACAGAAATTACAGAAAATGGTTTATATATTCTCAAATACAAAAATCAATATACAGAATCATTTATCATAAACAAGGATATTTTTAAGAATGATTACTGGCGTCCGACCTTGGAAACCTTTATTCCTGTTCAAATGTGCCATGTTTCTGTTTTGGATAGAATAAGATTATGGCACGGAGCATGCCATTTGGATGATGCCCTCCAAGCTCCACCCGGAATTAAGCATTTTGATGGCTATGAAATGAAAAATAAAATAGACTCAAAATATAATGCTTTTGAGCATGTTCCTTTCTTAAATAAAGGAGGTTGGCATGATGCAGGAGACAATGATATTGAATCCTCCTCAAATGCAAGTACATTATATTATTTATCCATGGCATGCAATGAATTTCACTTAAATAGCGACCAAACAAATATCAACCAGAAACACCGGAAAGTGATTTTGCATGAACCTGATGGAAAGGCTGATTTATTGCAGCAAATCGAGCAGGGTGTTCTATATATTTTGGGTAATTATGATGCTTTTGGACACTTTTCGAGGGGTGTAAATGATGGAGACTGGCTTCAGTATCAGCAAATGGGAGAATCTGCGATACAATCCGATGGGTTTGTTTTTGATCCCAAACTTAAAACGGATGAAATAAAAAACAACAAATCGGGAAAAAAGGATGATCGATGGATTTTTAATTCAAAGAACTTTGGTGTAGAAATGCAGGCAGCTATGTCTTTAGCAGCAGCTTCTGTGGCTCTGAGGGAATATGATCCAGTCTTGTCAGAAAAGTGCTTAAAAACTGCGCTAAATATATGGGAAAAAGAATTGGAACCAACCGATTTGGATGAAAAAGAACAATACATGAAAAGGTATGCACAATCCCTTAAAAGGCTTGTAGCCATTGAACTATATGTAGCGACACAAAATAAAGAATTCATGAATTATATCCTAACACAAACAGATTTTACTTCCAGAAATACAGGCTATTATATTTGGGCTATAAGCAGAATTTATCCTGAAATAAAAGATGAAAAATTCAAACAGGAATATATCAAAGCGCTTTATGACTATAAATCCTATTATGATTCTGAATTTAGCAAGCATCCTTATTCTGTTCCCAAAATTCACACACTGTTTGGCACTGGATTCAGATATATGGATTTAGCTTGTAATCAATACTTTTTGTGCAAAAACCATCCTGATATATTCAACAATAAACCGTTTTTTGATATTTGTGCTTATATGCATGGTAATCATCCCGTTTGCAATCACTCTCTTGTCAATGGAGTAGGAGCCAAATCCATCACTTCTGCTTATGGTTTTAACCGATCCGATTTTTCGTATATTCCTGGGGGAATTTGCGCAGGACCTCTGCTCATTTATCCAGATTTTATCGAATTTCAGATAGAAGATCCTTTTTTTTGGGTGCAAAAAGAATACACAATCGCATCAGGCTCTATTTATGTTTTTATGATGCTTGCAGCACAAAAACTTACAGAGAAAAAAAATTAGATTTTCAATTTGTGAAAATATTTATATTTTTGATAAATTCAAATTTGAAATTTTCATCGTTCGATATAGATTATGAAAAGAAGGCAATTCATTCAGACTGCTACCTCAGTCATACCGATAGCATTATTAAAGGATTCTCTATCTATGAATCCTTTTTCAACAACAAACAAGGAAACGCAAGAAGCACATTATTTTCCTGATTTGCTTTTAAAAGATTTTGTTTTTAGCAAAAAGGGCTCTTGGCTCATTTTTAGTCTAAACCAAATTGATGGAAAAGAAAGGCTTGTATTGAAGACATTGAGGGGAGCTGCGATCTCTCATAAATACATGAAAGGCTGGGCTTGTGATTTTTTCATCTTGAGACTTTTCGATCATAAGGAAGAAGTTGATTATTCCGTGCAGCGTTTACCCTGGCAATTAAATTTGAATTCATCTAAAGGTAATGCGACTATTGCATTTTTAGACGAAGAAACTATTCATTTCAATGCCGAAAATTTGAAATTTGCTCTCGTACCAATGCAGGATTTTGGATGGCAATTCAAAGTTTCGGAAAATGAATTTCTTGCGTTGGCAAGTGCTGCCAAATTTGTTCAACATTTCAGATCCAACATTTCAACTAAAATAAATTTGATTTTTAAATCGCAAGATAAAAATTCGGACTATATTGAAGTCAGTAGTTCGACCGAAAATACCACTTTTTGCCTGCGAATTTCTCAAACAGAAACCATTTGGAAGGAATCGCTTCCTTCCATTCATCAATGCATTGAAACAGAAAAAGCTGATATTGAAGCATGGATGAAAAAAATGCCCACAGTTCCCGAAGAACTATTCAAAGCCGCACAAACTGCATGGTACTTATTGCATTATTTTCAAGTAAGTCCGGCGGGACAATTAAAGAGGCAAGCTCTTTTGTCATCAAAAAATTCTTGGCTTACCAAAATTTGGACTTGGGATAATTGTTTTCATGCCTTAGCCTTAGCTTTGGCGGATTTAAAATTGGGATGGGAGCAAATTTTTCTTTGCTATGACTACCAAACGGAATCAGGTGCTCTTCCTGATTCTTTGAATGATTTAGGCGGGGAATTTGGTTACATGAAACCACCTATTTATGGTTGGACGATTATGCAGTTGATTCAAATGGGTGGAATCAATAATTCATTGAACTACATTCGTATGGTTTATGAACCCTTGAAAAAACAAACAGAATATTGGTTCAACTACAGAGACAGAAATGGAAATGGTCTTTGCGAATATTTGCACGGAAACGATTCTGGATGGGACAATTGTACACTCTTCGACGAAGGTGTACCTGTTGAAGGAGCGGATCTTGCAGCATATTTAATTACCCAAATGGATTCACTTTCGTACATCGCTGGAATTCTTAAAAAAGATGATGAAGCAAAAAGATGGAAGGAAAGAGCAGATAATCAATACCAAATACTTATCGAAAAGTGCTGGAAAGGCGACAGATTTTATTCTTGCAATTCTTTGACAGGAAAAGAAGCCGAAAATGGTAGTTTGATGAATTATCTGCCCGTTGTTTTAGGAAAAAGATTGCCTGAGGATATCCGTAAAAAAATGATTGCCAATTTGCAAACAGGGAAAGGCTTTTTGACGGAATTTGGTTTGGCCTCTGAATCAATTTTGAGTAAAAAACACAAGTATGATGGATATTGGCGAGGCCCGATATGGGGTCCGCCCAATTACCAAATTTTCTATGGACTTAAAGATATGGGCGAAACAACGATTGCGATGGAAATCGCCAAGCGTTTCTGTAAAATGTGCAATCAATTTCCCGTTTTTAATGAGAATTATGACCCTGCCTCTGGCAAGGGATTGCAAGCCCCTGGAGTTACCTGGACGGCAGCAGTATTCATACTTCTTTCACATGAACTAAGTAAGAAGCAAAAATGATTTATCAGGACAAAGCGAACTTTGGTCATATAGAATTCAAATGTTAACTTGTTGTTAATTTAGTTTTAAATAAAACACACAGACCCATTTGAATTCTTCCTGATTCACTCTAAAACAATTGATAATAAAATATGAAAATATTTAAAATTCACTTAATCATAGCTTAACAACCAATGAAGGTAGAATTGCGTACAATTTCTTAAAATTGCAGAAATTCTATTACTATGATAAAGTTTTCAAAACTTACCATTCGCATCGCATTAACACTAACAGCCATTGGCATTTTTATTATTCTGGCGATCATTGGCGTGATAACCGAAGTATATGTTCAAAATGCTTTTCGATACAACAAAGCTTTGAATCTCATGATTGAGATTTCCCATATAGAGCTTGAACTTCGGAAGGCAGAGAAAGACTTCATATTGCGTGAAACATCTAATCCCGAGTTTTTCGAAACGGGTGAAAGCAAATTTGTAGATGTTTTCTCTGCCAAAATCGAAAACATAATGTCTGATATCAAAATTATACAAGAATATAAATTTATAAGCAATCTGGGACTCGACAAGGATTTTAACCTGCTTGAAAGTCAGTTCAAAAATTATAATGAGCATTTCTATAAACTGGTAAATGCCTACAAGGAAATGGGGTTTATAAAAACAGGACTCATTGGCAAAATGCGCAATCATATTCATATAGTTGAAAACGGTATTGATCAGCAAGAGAATCTTGCCCTTAAGGCGCAAATGTTGATGTTGCGCCGTCATGAAAAGGACTTTCTGCTGAGAAAAGATGCCGTTTATCAGGATTACTTCAATCGCGATTTCAATAAAATGATCAGAGAGATTTCAACTTTTGATTTGGATTCCAAAGATTCATTGGTTAAAAATCTTCGTGAGTATCAAGAGTCATTTTTTTTGGTGGTTCAAAAATCTGTCGAAATCGGGTTAACAGATTATCATGGTTTATCCCGTGAAATGAATAATGACATAGACAGAATTGAAAAAATTCTTATCAGAAATAAAGATATTATTGAAAAAGAATCACAAGCTGCTGTTCGCAGGGCAATCATTACTTTGATTGTTGTTAGTGTATTATTGGCATGTTTCATTATTTGGTTGCTTTTAAAAGTTTCAAAATATATAAATAAGTCTATCAAGCATTTGCAGAAATACATTACGCGCTTGGGGCATGGAGAGCTTCCAGACAAAATCGTATTTAAAAAAGATGATGAAATTGGCGATATGATCAAGTCCATCAATGTATTGACCCAGAACTTAAAAAATACCCGTGATTTTGCTTTTGAAGTAGGTCGTGGAAACCTTGAAACCCAAATTAATGTTTTTAATAATCAGGGAGATCTGGGGGGAGCTTTGGTTGAAATGCGAAATCGCTTGTTTCAGGTATCACAAGAAAGAGAAGATGCCCATCTGGATTCGCAAAAAAGAACATGGATCGCCGAGGGAGCAGCAAAATTCGGTGAAATTCTTCGCAAGAATAACGATGATATGGAAGAATTCGCTTTTCAGGCTTTGAGTAGTTTAGTGGCCTATATTGAAGTAAATCAAGGCGTTATGTACGTTATTAATGACAATGATCAAAACAATACTTTTTATGAATTATTTGCCTCTGTTGCTGCTGGCAAACGTAAATTTATGAAAAAGAAAATTATACTCGGTGAAGATCTTGTTGGGCAATCGGTTCAGGAAAGAAGAACGATTTATATGACCGAAATCCCTAAAGATTATTTTGAAATTTCTTCAGGCTTGGGAAAAGTAAAACCACAAAGCCTTCTGATTGTCCCTTTAATGCTTCATGATAATATTCTTGGAATCATTGAAATGGCAAGTCTTTCGGAAATTGAGCAGTATAAGATCGATTTCGTTGAAAGAGTTGGAAAAGATATTGCTTCCACAATTTCTGCGGTAAAAATTTCTCAAAAGACCAATTCCCTATTGAAGGAAATGCAAAAGCAAGCACAAAAGCTTTCTGAACAAGAAGAAGAACTTCGCCAAAACATAGAAGAGCTTACAGCCTTACAGGAAGAAGCCAATCGTAAAGAATTGGAAGTAAAAGGTATCCTACAAGCCCTTCAAACCACTTTTCTTGTATTGGAATTTGATATGGATGGCATCATTATAGAGGCGAATGATGCTTTTCTGCAATTCTTTGGCGTCTCGAAAAACAACTGTTTAGGTCGAAGCTTTGTAGATTTTACCAATCGCAACAAAAAAGTAGAAGAATATAAGAAATTTTGGCATGAACTTCGGCAAGGACGTGTGATCGTCGATATTCAAAAAATCACACATCCCAATGGCAATACTTACTATTTATCTGATACTTACACGCCCGTATTGGACAAAGAAGGTGTTCCTTCAAAAATTATCAATATTGCCATTGATGTTACTGAAAACAAGAAAAATGAAGAGGAAGTTATTAGACAATCCAAAGAACTTCAAATTCAGGCGAATGAAAACAAAATTTTGTATGAAGAACTAAAATTGAGTTATGAAGAAACCGAAAAAAGAGAAAAACTTCTCAATATGACCTTATCAGAAACCTATAAAACAATTGCAAATATGAAAAAGAGAATAAGAAAGCTCAAAAAAAACGAAGAACAAACTATAAACGAAAAATAATATATTAAGATAAATAAAATCCATTTTTCGTTAAATCAAATGAAAATTTTCAGGATTATAAATTAACACATTCCCACTTTATATAATTAGCACAATACTAACGTTGATTTATATGTTTAAGTCCATTAAAATACGATTGATCTTATTATTAAGCATTCTTTTTGTTTTTACCATCACGATTACCCTTTCTTTTTTTTGGTATGAAGCAAAAAGAATTGAAATGAGCACGATAAATACAACCATGCTTCGAATCAATGAAAATTTCAGAACATGCCAGCGTCAGCAAGAAAATTTAAATGAATATGCGACTATCGATAGTGATTTTTATAAAGATAATCGTTATCAATTGATTGTTGAATACAAAAAGAATTTTGACAATTCTATTGAATCTTTGAAAAATTTAAAATATTTACTTAAAAAAGAAGAAAATAGCTTAAAAGATAACTTGGATTCATTGGTTTCATTGAGCAATCAACACAGAAGTTTATTCGATAGCCTAGTCTTTTTGTATAAAATTCGTGGCTTTAAAGATTTCGGCCTCAATGGTCAATTCCGGGATTATATACACAAAATTGAACAAAACGCTCAAAAGGAAGATCAGGTTCTTTTGCTCACCATTCGAAGACACGAAAAGGACTACATGCTCCGTAAAGAAATGGTTTATATTGATGATTTAAAAAGCACTGTAAGTCAACTTAAATCTAATATCATAAAATCGTCTCTCCCCCGAATTGAGAAAGATCTCTTTGTTGGTTATTTGGAAAAATATGTTACGATAATGGATAGCATTGTCAACATTGAAAACCGAATAGGCATAAAAACGGGTGCTGGAATTAAGGGGCAGATCAAAGCCATCAATGATCAAATTGATGAAAAAATAACATACATAACCTCCTACATGGAGCATAAGCTGCAAATTGTCAGCAAAGAACTTCGTCTGGCTTTCATAATAATTCTTTTAATCGGCGGCATCATCAATGTCATTACGATTTACTATATTGTTAGGAGAATAGCCTTTCCTATCACGCTGCTATCTCATTCCATTCATGAAGTAATTAAAAGTGATTTTTCAGATGAAAAAATCATTCATATCATTCGTGCACAAGATGAAATTGGTCGATTATCAGATGATGTCAGTTACATGTTACGCAAATTGAAAGAAAAAACCAATGAAGTGATTCGAAAAAATCATTCTATCACAAAAAAGTCGGAAGAGCTCAAAGCGGCCAATGAAGAAATCTTGGCAGCCAATGAGGAACTGGAACAACAAAAAGAAGAAATCATGGTGATAAATGAAGAACTCACAAAACAAAAAAATGATTTACAAGAACTTCTAATTGAAAACAAGCGGGCACAAAAACGACTTTTGGAAACAGAGAAAATGGCATCCATCGGTCAACTTACAGCAGGAATTGCGCATGAAATAAACAATCCTGTAAATTATGTTTATGCCGGAATCGATTCCCTGAAAATGAATTTTGAAGAAATAAAACAATTATTGATACAATATGAACATGTCAGCAATAATCACTTCCCCGAAAACTTCAAAATCATTAAAGAATACAAGACAAAAATCCAATACAACGAAATGATTAAGGAGACAGATTGCCTTATTCAAAGCATCAAAAATGGTGCAAAAAGAACCTCAGATATTGTTCGAGAATTACGCTTATTTTCTCGAATGGATGAAGATCATGCAAGTATGCTGAATATCAATGAAAGTATTGAGACAAACCTTGTTCTTTTAAGCGGAATTATAAGGCCGGGAATCGAAATAATCAAAGAGTTTGAAACCTTGCCCCCTGTGAAATGTTATGCAGGAAAAATTAGCCAGGTTTTTATGAATATTCTTTCAAATGCCATCCAAGCCATCGATTATGATGGCATCATCACAATCAAAACTTTTTTAAAAGGAGATAAGGTAAAGATTTCTGTTGCAGATACCGGAGTGGGAATGGATGCCGAAACAAAAAAAAGAATTTTTGAACCATTTTTCACAACAAAACCTGTTGGAAAGGGAGTGGGATTAGGATTATCCATCGTTTACAGCATAATTGAAAAACATCATGGTCGAATTTTGGTAGAAAGCGAGCCCAATAAAGGCGCAACATTTACAATCACATTGCCATTGGAAACAGAATAGTCATACATTAAAATTATTCTTATGACAAACGAAAAAGACATAAAAAACGAAATTTTGTATGTGGATGATGAATATGACAATCTGTTTGTATTTAAATCTGTTTTCAGAAGATATTATGAAGTTCATACTGCCAACTCTGCCGAAGAAGGTTTTGAAATATTAAAATCTCATAAAGTAAAGGTAATCATTTCGGATCAAAGAATGCCGATAATGACGGGTGTGGAATTCCTAACCAATGTTCTCGAAATTTACCCCGATCCATTCAGAATGATCCTAACGGGTTTTTCTGACCTCGATGCCATTATTGAAGCGGTAAACAAAGGACACATTTACAAATATTTATCAAAACCTTGGAATAAGGATGAACTAAAAATATCCATTGATAATGCAATTCACGCTTTCGACCTAAAGGCCGAAAATACACGTTTGATTGAGGAACTAAAACAAGCCAATTTGAATCTGGAAGAAAAAGTACAGGAGCGAACCGCTCAAATTCTTGCCCAGAATGAAGAAATACAAAAAGTGAATGAAGAAATCTTCGAAAAGAACAATTTCCTAGAAGAATTAAATCATCAGAAAAATAGCGTTATTCGCATAGTTGCTCATGATCTAAAATCGCCGCTATTTTCAATAAAAGGTGTACTATCTCATATTCAGGATAATATTAGTGTTCCGGAGCATAAGGAATTGATTCAGATGTCACATGAAGTGATAGATGAATGTGTGACGCTGATTCAAAACCTTTTAGACGTAAACGCAATCGAAGATCAAAAAAGTCAGATTAGCATTGAATATTTTGATTTGATTGATTTTGTGAAGTCTATTATTCAAAGAATGGAAGACAAAGCAGCAGCAAAAGGAATCAAAATTTATTTTGAAGCAAATTATATGTCATTTGCCATTGCTACAGACAAGCAGTATTTGCGTAGAATTTTAGATAATCTGCTATCCAATAGTATAAAATTTACTCCTTTGGATTCGAATGTTTTCGTTGATTTGAAAATTGTGGATCATACTATTCAAATCAACATCAAAGATCAGGGAAAAGGTTTTACAAAGGATGATATGACAAAATTATTTCAAAAATTTCAAAAGCTAAGCACTCGCCCAACTGCCAATGAACATTCCTCCGGTTTAGGTTTGTCAATTGTAAAACTGCTTGTAGATCGATTAGGTGGAACAATTGCATTAGTTAGCAAAGCTGAAGAAAGTGCCAATTTTCAGGTTATATTGGACAATGAAAAAATGAAGAATTACATCTGTTAGCCTATGTTAAGTAATGAATAATGAACAATGAACAATTTTGCTATTTCCTTATAATTAGGTGTTTATAAAACCATTTGGTCTATATTATTTAATTTTTTTCACTAATGTTATTTTTACAAAAGAGTTCGTAGAAGAACACCAGGAGAACTATTCTAAATTAAACTCCGAAAAGCATTGTTTTTTGTCTTGCTTTTCACTATTGACCGCCTCATATTTTCCTATACCTAAAAAAAGTCTATTCAATCTTAATTAATAGATTACTTCTCTTGGAAGTTTACAGTACCTACCAACAAATTGGATGAATGATCTGTAAGTTTAACATAACGGACGTTTTCATTCACTTCAATGTCCTTACCATTCAATTCCCAGATATTTTTGAAATTTGTAAGTTGCTGTTCTTTTTCTAATGCCTCAATGATGGTCTTCCTTGCAGGGATTCTTACAGGAGAATTTCTCCATAATTCCAGATTATTATTTTCGGGTGCTTGGCATCCCAGCAACTTACAGAGATTTTGATTGGCAAAAACAATCCTGCCGTCTATATGGCATAAATATGCTGCCACCGGTAATTGATTTATCAATGTTTTCAGATTTTCCAAATTGCTTTCCAATTTCACAATCGCCATAGATTTTTCATAGTGGGCGGAAATAATCGAAGCAACTGAATTTAATAAATCTGCTTCAAATGATTGGAAACTTTGAATTTCCTTGAAGTGGTCAAATCCTATTAGTCCAAAGAATTTATCGTTGACCATGAGGGATATCAATAGAATGCTTTTGATTCCCTGCTCTTTCATGAACTCCCTCTCTTGGAAATTAAAATTGGCTGCTTTTCCAAAAACACTTTTTCCAATTACGAGTTTGTTTTGCCATCTGACTAAAACTGTATCGAGTATATCTGTTTTCTGAAATTTGGGGTCATGTATTCTCACTTTAGTGGGATCGGAAGACCATTCTGCGACCAGACTAATAAGGCAGCGATCTGAGTCCTCATGGTCTTTGTGAAAGACATAGACCCTATCTGCTTCTACAGTTTCCCCAACCAGGCGAAGTATCTTGTTATAATTAATATTCAGGTTGTTGGTGAGCATTAAACTAAATTGTACAGCGGAAATTGTATCCAGATAGGTTTGTCGTATTTCAATTTCCTGCTCATTACTTTTCCTTTCCGAAATATCCATCATGATACCGAGAAGTTTATCAATTTTTTGTCCATTGATTTCATCCCAGTCAACAATGATATTGATCCAAATTTGCACAAAATTATTTTTCTTGAACAGAAATTCATGGGTGAATCCGGTCATACTCATACGAGCAACTGCAATTAAATCAAGAAATTCCTCAAAATCGCTGGTTGTTAAATTTGATTTTAAATCGTCTATGAGAAATTTATTGTTTTCCAATTCCAGAATTTTTTTTAATTCTTCCGAAATGGTCATTTCGCGGGATTCAAAATTGAAAGAAAAGTTTCCGAAATGAGCAATTTCCTGAGCCCGTCTCATCTCTGATTCGCGCATTCGCAATTCCTGTTCAGCTCTTCGTTGATCTGTAATGTCACGCGAAAAGCAGGAAACTCCAGCTACCTGGTTTTTTATATATATGGGATTGAACGAAATTTCGAAAATTCTTTCTTCTGTTCTACTTTGCAGGGTCTGAACAACTTTGAATCGACTCCCTGTCAATGCTCTATTGTAATACTCTTCCCATTTTTGACGGGCATTATTGGGCATCAGAGTCATTAATAAATCTCCTTGATTGCAGTCTATCAGATAGAAATTTTTAAAAAATCGCTTTAAGGAGTCATTAATCACAACGATTTTTTTCTCCTTATCGACAGACCAAATTCCATCGGGAGTGTTTTCAATTAAAGCTGACAAGTTGGCCTGATTCTCAATAAGTTCTTGTTCATTTTTCTTTCTTTCTGTTATGTCGAGAAAAGTTCCATAAAGAACAGGATGTCCATAATCATTGTGGCGAATATCTCCTTTTGACAAAATTTGTCTCACCTCGCCATCGGGTCTGATGATGCGCTTTTCTACTTCATACGGTAGGCGGCTCTTTATTGTATTGTTTCGGGCATCCAATGATTTTATTATGTCATCGGGATGTGTGATGGATAATTCCTTAGAAATATTGGGTATAAATTCCTGCGGAACAAAGCCGCAAATGCGGAAAAACTGATCAGACCATGAAGTTTCACCTGTTTGTAAGTTACTCGCCCAAGAGCCGATATTGGCCATTTGTTCTGCTTGCTGCAAAAGGCTGTTGATAGAATCGATGCTGTCAGTCAGTGCGTGAAGTTCTTCATTATTGGATGCCAGTTGAATATTGTGTTCTTTCAAAACTTCAATTTCGGATGAAAAGTTTTTTTCATTCAATTTCAGCATTAAAAGCTCTTTTTCTAACTCTAATTTTATTCTCCTTTGCTCTGTTTGAAGAAGTATTCTTTGGATAAGTTCATCTTCATCAAACGGTTTTACAATATAGTCGATTGCTCCTGCTTTTAAACTTTCAATAATAACATCTTTATTATCAATCTTAGAGAGGAAAATGACAGGAACATTCAACAAGGAAGGAATCCTTTTTAGACTTTTACAGAGTTCAATTCTTTCATTATCTTCATCTTTCGCATCGAGAAGGATAATATCAATTTGTTCTGTTTCGGCAATTCTCTTCCCTTCCAGCGCATTTGAAGCAGACATCACCCGAAAATCCCTTTTTTCCAGTATCAACTGAATCTGGAGTAATTCTTCTTTTGAGCTGTCTATAAGTAAAATTCCGGTTTTTAACATACTAAAAATGAATTTGATAACGATATAAAAAAATCTTTACGATTTTTTATTATTGCATATTGATATTAATTCCAAACAGGATATAAAATTAATAAAACTATATGAATCATGAAACATTTTTGGTAAACATTTTTCCTTGTTAACAATTTTCATCAAAATTAAAAAAAACCATGAAACATCATAATTTTGAACCGAAAAAATCTTTCCTATGCTGTTTCTTTTATTTTATACATTCAGCACTGATGCAAACTTTTTTTAATAAAATTTGTTTGCTTTTGGAAGATCTTTTTCAAAACATGGATTACGGATTCGAATTAAAATTTTTTACTATCTGATTATGCTAAAACTTCATACACAAATAGATGAAAACTCTGGATTTTGCTTTGGTGTTGTTTCCGCCATCGAAAAGGTTGAAAAAGCACTTGCCGAAAACACTGAGGTGATATGTGTTGGGGAAATAGTTCATAATGAGCAAGAAGTTAGCCGATTATTAGAGAAGGGACTCAAAACGATTCATCAAAATGAGATTCAGAAGATTTCGAAATCAGTTATTTTCTTCAGAGCACATGGAGAGCCGCCTGAATCATACCAAACTGCCATGAAGAATGAAAATATTATTATAGATGCCACATGTCCAATTGTAGCAAAACTTCAACAAAGAGTTAAGCAAGCTTATGAAAATAAAGAAGCTATCATGCTTTTTGGGAAAAAGAATCATCCGGAAATTATTGGAATCATAGGGCAAATTAATAATCAGGCAATGATTGTAGAATCAGTTCAAGATATTGAGTTTGAAAAATTGCCCGGTGAAATAACCATATTCAGCCAAACGACCCAATCGCCAGATAAACTCCATGAAATTGTAAACTTTATGAAAGAAAATGGAATAAAAGTGAAAATACACAATACTACTTGTAGTCAGGTAAATGGACGAACTCAAAAATTAAAGGAATTTTGCAGAAAATTTGATCAAATTTTATTTGTGGCAGGTCATAATTCATCCAATGGTAAGGTTTTATATTCGGTATGTAAAGAAAATAATTCAAAAGTTCATTTTATTGCCTGCGTTGAAGAAATTCAGAAGGATTGGTTTAAGGAAAAAGAGCGTATTGGTATTTGTGGCGCAACGTCAACGCCATTGTGGTTGATGCAAAAAGTAGAAGAAAAGCTGAAGTCATTTTGAAACCTCTTCATTTTGATCGGAAATTAAAATCAACCGTTGGATTTCTCTATGAGCCAAGGCAAGAGAATTTTCTAACTCCGAAATTCTGTTTTCAAAAAATCGACATCTTTCTTCTATTTTCGCTTCCAGTTCATTGATTCGGATTCGATTTTTCATTATATCATCTTGAAATTGAATCATATACTTTTAAATTAAATTAGACAAAAATTTGGGGTCAAAATTATTGGACATAAGGGCTGTGAAGCGCCCTTTGGAAATGAAAGACAAAGAAATAGGAATCAAAGATAAGAAATAGGAAAGAGAAAGCCAAAAATTAATTGAAACTGCAATATAAAAAAATAGACAATGAAAATATTGCTGAAATAACGGTGACAATATGCCCTGAAAGGGAATGCGGAGAAATCCTCTATCTACCCGATGGTAACCAATTGCGGGCGATGAGCTTCGCATACCGATGAAACCCTTTTTGGGTATATTGTGTGTTAGCAAAAGTAAATTATTTGTCATTCTTTTTAATTCCATTCAAAATAGTTATTAGGTCTTTAGGGTTGAATGCTCTACACTGAGAAATGACAATTACATCATATCCTCCTGAATCTTTCTTTTCAGTTTCATTTAAGACATATATTCCATTGCCATACGTAGCATTTGGTCTTTTAATGAGTTTAAAATACTTGTCTTTGCTAATTAGAGTTTTTGCCCAAAATCTTTCTTCTCCGATGATGAATGCAACTTTTTTATGGTTGAAGTCATATTTGTCTGATGCAAATAATGAGTCAAGATAGGCTACTTCATATTTATTGAGTATTGAACTGCTGTCAAGACCAAGGCTATCAATAATAATTTCCTGTCCAAATAATACAGAAGGCATAAAAACTGCAGCAATTAGTATTAATCCTTTGAATATCATGACTTATATTAAGTTTGAGGTGTCCTTTTTTTTATTTTTGCTAACGGGTTTATCAATAGAAGTATAAAAAAAACTTGAATAATTTCATTGATTAAATATCTGTTTCTCTCAAAAATTATAGAAAATAATTAGAGCCATTAAATAAGGCTCTAATTATTCATCAATAACTACTTATAAATCTATAAATCTTATTTCTTTTTAGCTAAATAATCTTTCAAGAGAATGGGTTTATGCGTTTGTGCCCAAGTTTTTGTTGTTTCATACTGAGTTTCCATATTATTGAAATCAAAAACAAGGAAATTGCTATCAAAATCAGGAACATAAACATAAGTTCTTTCTGCCAGCACAGGTGCAACTTCCTGAAGTCTTCTTAAGCCCTTTTCAAATCCCTCATCTGTTAAGTTGTCCAAAGAAAGATTATTCGCATCAAATACAGTCAGATCTACAATTCCTAATTGTGTTAGTTCCTCGCTCAACTTGGCTTTTGAACTTCCTTTGCGGCTTACAATGATAAGTGTATCGAATCCCATATCAACTAATTTCTCATATTCTATTGCTGCGGCATAAGGCACATAATCATCAAAAGAAGCGCCATCTATGTAGGATGAATTGGGCATAGTTTTAGGATCAGTGAATCGACCTGGAGCAAAAATAAATGGGTAAGCCGTAGAAGCCATTAATAGTTCGATCATATCAATTTGAGAATCATATTCATCATTGATTGCCTTGTTGCTCAAACGATAGGTTCTTTGTCCTGGGGAAAGGAATGCAAAGTCAACAACCGAAATAGCAGAGGGGACTGGTAGATCCGAAATCTTTTTGAATTTAAGCGTATCATTGATTACTCGGGTTAACAGCTTTTTTAAAGGAGCGGTACTAACAGGTAAATCTGTTTGAGATTTAATAAATACAGAATCATTCTTTAGAGAGAACAAAATGGGCTTAAATCTTTCAAAGGAAAATTTATTATTCAAGATCGCATTTAGAAAAACAGTATTCAAAGAGCCAGAGCTAACGCCAGAAATGAATTTTACATCTTTCATTTTTCCCTGAACATATAATTCTTCGAGTAAGGCGACTTCCTGTGCAATTCTTGCCGCTGCGCCTGTAATGATTATTGCCGTACCTTCCCGTTTGGCAAATTCAGGTTCTTGTATCTCTTCATTTTTTTTACAGGAATGAAAAACAAAGACCGCTATTAAGCTGAAAAGGAAAACTTTTTTCATAACATAAATAGATTAATAGTGATTAAATTACATTTAACAATAGAAAATCGGTAAACTTTAAATATGAACAATTAATTTCAAAAAGTAAACTTTATATTGCGAATGTATGAAAATTACCTATAATATAAAAAACTATTCAGCCAAATACCTCATTAATTCCTTTTCCTACTGCAAAAATATGTAATAAAGTTTATATCATATAGGATATTTATTTGGTAAGGCTATAAAAGCGAGAAATATTTCAATATTTTCGATAAAGAATTTGTATCTTTATGATAGGGAAAAAATGTATTCGTGAACCTTTATATACTTTTAGAAAATGGAAACCGATATTAAAGGTCAATTGTTTGATATGCAAACCTTTTCATTAAATGATGGACCAGGAATAAGAACCACAGTATTTCTGAAATCTTGCCCTTTGCATTGTGTCTGGTGTCATAATCCTGAATCTATTAGAAACGGCTCTGAATTATCCTATTTTGAGGAAAGATGCACACAATGTGGTGATTGCAAGAATGTGTGTCCTAAAGGGGTTCATGATTTTATTGACGGCAAGCATATTCTGCAAAGGCAATTCTGCAAACAATGTTTTCATTGTATTGAAGTTTGCCCCTCAAATGCATTAATTAAAACGGGTGAAGAAAAGTTGGTTTTAGAAGTTTTTGAGGCAATTCAAAAAGATTCTCACTTTTTTAAAAGCTCTGGAGGAGGAATTACAATTTCAGGTGGTGAACCAATGAATCAGGTCGATTTTGTTTTTGCACTTTTTTCCCTGTGTAAAAATGAGGGAATTCATACTTGTCTTGATACTTCTGGATATGCTTCACGAAAGTCCTTTACCAAAGTTCTTGGAGTTACAGATTATATATTATTTGATTACAAAGCTACAAATGCAGAGGCGCATAAAGTTTTAACATCTGTGGATAATTCACTGATATTGGATAACTTCCAATATCTATATGAACATAAAAAACAAATTGAACTACGCTGCCCGATGATACCAGGCATAAATGATTCAAGGGAGCATTTGAATAAAATTGCTTCCATGGAATTTCATTATCCAGAATTAGCAGCCATCAGTGTTTTACCCTATCATCCTATTGCCAATTCAAAATACCTGCGATATGGCTATGTGAATCAACTAAAAGAAATGCCTTCAGTTTCGGAAGAAATAAAAAATCAATGGAGGAATTTCTTTAAAGAAAAAGGGTGCAACAAAGTTTTTATTCACTAAAAAGTTGAATTTTCAGGTTTTATCCTGCAATTGTTCAGGCGAATTCAGCATAAAATCAATGAGTTTTAAGAGCAAATTCGCATTAACAGGTTTTTTCAGAAATTGATCGGATCCTGCATTAATCGCTTTTTCACGGTCGCCTTGCAATGTATTAGCTGAAAGAATAAAGACAGGCAAATTAGGTCTGATTTTCTTAACTGCTCGGGTTGTATCAAATCCGGTTATGTCTTTTGTTGCAACATCAAGGATTACGATGTCTATCTCAGGTGTTTGCTGACAAATTTTTATAATCTCCTCGCCTGAATCTGTTTGTATGATATGGGCATTGGTGATGTCTAGTATTCCTCTGATTTGTTGTTCATTGGAAGTGCTTTCTTCTAACAATAGTATGCTTTTTTGATTCCAATTTACATCCATGGTATAGGAGGTTTTAACATCGGTCTGAGCAATGGAAACAGATGCCTGGTACGGAACCGTGAAATAAAAAATAGATCCTTCATTTTCAACAGATTCGAACCAAATTTTTCCACCCATGATTTCTACAAATGCCTTGCTGATGGTAAGCCCTAATCCTGTTCCATAATCTTGCTGATTTTCATCAATCCTTAGTTTCTTAAATTTCTCGAAAGCAATATTTTTTAGCTCTTTCTTCATGCCTATGCCAGAATCTTTTACAAAAAACTCGATGAAATTGTCTTTAATGGCATAACCAAATTCAACTTTTCCAAAATTCGTAAATTTGACTGCATTAGAAATAAGATTCGAAAGAATTTGATAAAGCTTCAGATTATCTGAAAAAATGATAGGATTGTGGTCATCTTCGTTTTTAACATAATCTAATATGAGATTTTTCCTATTTGCAATAGGTTGATAATAAGCAAATAAGCTCCTTAATAAATCTTTCAGGTTAAGTTCTTGCCGAAACAATTCTATTTGTCCCGATTCAATCATGGAATAATCAATGATATCGTTGACGACTTTGAGCAATTGATTACAACTGGATTGAATAATGTCAAGAAAATGCTTCGTCTTTTCTTCAGTCAGCTTTTTCTTTTTAAGTATATCTACAAAACCCAAAATGCCATTCATAGGGGTACGTATTTCATAAGATATTGTGGAAAGAAAGGCACTTTTCAGTTTTTTACCCTCTTCTGAATTTAGGATGGCTTCTTCCAGTTTGTCGTTCATTTTTTTTTGGTTATCAATCACTTTTACTAAACTGCGATATAAAGTGTTATAAGAAAGTGTGATAACACCTACCGCCAATAAAAAAGTAACCAAATGGTCTAACCAGGCTGGAATTGAGTATATGTATGAAACCGCATCTATTTCAAAAAAAATTAATTTGAAATGAGAAAGAAGAGCGACTATTAGTATGATTATTGAAAAAAGAATCAATGATAAGTAGCTTGCTTTTTGACCTAAATATAATGCAATGATTAAAACTAAACTGGAATAAATCAACAAGGTGGTACTCAGTATTCCCACCGTAAATAATTCAGTAGTTACAGCAAGAGTGCTAATCACAATGATAGCTATGGTTCTGAATGTTATGGATAATTTTTTTCTTAGAAAGAATATTAAAATAATAAATATTCCGCCAATCAATTCGAGTAAATAAAAAAGCTTAAATCCAAACTCCATGATGCGAAAAATCATGAAAAAGATACTGGGAATAAAGAGAATGGTAAATAACAAAATGCTCATATTAAGCATTCTTTCTTTTATCTGGCTTATATCGTATTCAGAATTTTTTTTAAACATGGTATTTCTTATCATTGAATTTTATTTTTTGTTTGTTTTCTTCCAAAATAATCGCAAATCCCGGAATGATTTTATTATAAACCTATCGAGTTTTGCAGATCCTCCTGTTCTTTCAGGATGCCATTGCACTCCAGCAATTGGATAAGATGGATGATGCAGACCTTCGATAATTTGGGTTTCAGGATGAATTGCAAAAATATCCAGCTCTTGTGCTTTTACCAATGGATTCACCCCTTGACTGTGAAATGAATTGGTAGTAAAAACCTCCGAATCTAAAAACTCTGTAATTTCCGGATTCGACACAAGAACTTTGTGTGTAGTATTAGGGCCGTGACTTGAATTTAACATCTGATTTTGTAAACTTTGAATTAACTTTCCACCAAAAAAAACATTGATGAATTGCATACCCCTACAAATTCCCAAAACGGGGATATTGTTTTGTGTTGCAACTTCGAGTAATCTCAATTCGATTTTGTCCCTAATTATGGATGAATCTTGAACATATAAAGATTCCTGGAGGTATGTGGATGAATCAATATCATTTCCACCCGAGAGAATGATGTGGGTAAATTTGACATTTTCCAATATATCATCCAACATCGAAAGTGAATTTGGAATAGGAATCAACACAAAACCATTTTTTTCAAAATAGCTATAGTATTTATATTCCAGTCCCGTCACATTTTCGAGACCACTAAGATGATATTCCCTCTGACTTATTAATGCTATTTTCATAGGGCTTTTGTTTTTCAGTTTTTACATATTCCGAAAAGATCTAATAGCATGCTTAATGTTTAATATTCAATCAACTAAATGACTTTTCCTGCAAACCATCCTTTTGCAAAGATAAACGAGAAAAATAATCTGGAACAATTTTTCCGAAAATTGAATCAACATAAAGTTTTGCAAGGTATTGCCCCAGCATGAATCCTTGTCCACGCAAACCCAGAAAAAGTCCTTGTTTCGGATCAATAATCATTCGGGGTTCAATATAATAACCAGACCAAACAGCCTGAAATCCAACTGATTCTAAATCAGGAATCCAATCAATAAATGTTTCCGCTATGATTTCAAGAAATTCCTTTGCGTTCGTTTTTAAATTTCCCCAAGCATATTTTGATTCATTGGCAGGAGAAGCGCAACCAATGATTTGACCTGTATCAAATAATTGTTGACCATAAACGGCGCTAAAGCCCTTGTAGTTTCTGCGATCTATGAGCATTCCCAATGGTTTTTTGTCGCAACCCAAAAAAGGAAGCCGCCGGCTTATAAATGCCTGATGTTTTACAGGAAATAACCCTGTTTCAATTCCAAGTTTTCTGGCAAATAATTCTCCCTCCTCCCCCATTGCGTTGATGAAATTTTCAGTAGCGAATATCCGGTATTTTTTATCATGGCAAAGCACTAATATACGATATTCTTTTGAATCTTTTTCAATGTCTATAATTTTTGAATCTTCCCAAACTTTTCCACCTTTTTCAATGGCCGAATTTCGTAAAAAGTCAATTACTTTACCTGGATTCGCCTGCCAACAATTTTCTGAAAGCAGTGCAGCGACATACTTGCCAGAGTTTGTATTATAAAAAGGTGAAATTTTAAGTTTGAAGTCTTGGGGCAAAATCATTTCTGCTTTTTGCCAACTTTTTGATTTTTCAAGTGCATTCAGACTTGCTTCATCATGAGCGAAGCTGATGTATTGAGTTTCATGGAAATCTATGTCGTGAACCTCCTGAATTTTTTTGAATAATGATAAATTTTGCGATGCAATTTCTGATAATTCGGGAAGGCTGAATGCAGGTCTTCCGCCTGCAATATTCCTCCATGATGAACCATGTCCGGAATTGGCCAATACGGGTTGGATTCCTCTTTGAGAAAATTCATAAAATAATGCGCTACCTGCAATTCCTCCGCCGGCAATAAAGGCATCTGTCTCAATGATTTCTTCCATCCCTTGAGGCCGTTTTTTAACCTGTCGCTGAACAATCACTTTTTCTAGTACCTGATGTGGATAAAGTTCGCCCAATGAAATTTGGTTTGAAAGGGGACCTCGAGGTGTCGGCTCTCCTACTAATTGAATACCAAGCTCTTTGAGGGATTGTTTAAGACGAATCATGCATCTTTTTCCACGACAAGCTCCCATTCCTAAACGTGTTAAGTGCTTTACTTCATCAACAGAAATAAATTTTCGATTACCAATTACTTCGCTAACCTCCGACAACTGAACATCTTCGCAATGACAAATGAAATTGCCATGTTTTTCGATATAGCTGCAATCTTCCAATATGGATTGATTCTGAAAAGCCGTTCCCACAAAACCTCTGATCGAAAGCAAATCATCGCCAAACAAATCATCCACCTTTGCTCTCACTATTTTTGTTTTGCCTTCCTTTTCGATGACTTTTTCAATATAACCCGAACCAACAATTTTGCCCTGATCATCAACAAAAGCGACCGAACTTCCAGAATGAACCTCAAATTCGCATGGTAAGAATACTTTGTTTTTTGCAATATTATAACCAAAAATTGCCAAACCCGGACATTGATAAACACATTCCATGCATCCGGTACATTTGTCAAAGTCAACCACAGGAACCGATGAAGTCGATTCCTTTTTGATTGCCTTCTGTGGGCAGGCAAAAACGCAAGGATTACAGGCAAAACCATATAAGCAATCAATTAATACAAAAGGTTTTACGAGCTTTCTAATACCCAAAGGATTTTGTGGTTTTTCGATGATTTTTATAGGGCTTTGCAATGAATCTATGTATTGTTTGCTGATCGATAGATAATTGTCGAAATCAAATTGAATACCCAATTCATGTAAAATGTCGTAAGCCACCTGTTTTCCTTTGAGCAAGGCTGAAGTTCCTTCGCCAATTCGCATTGCATCACCAGCGCTAAAACAGTTTCGACCAAAAATTTCTTTTCCTTTTACAAAAAGCGCATCATCGGAAACCAAACCTGTGCAAATATTGATCATGTCTATACCCGAAATAATCTTTTCAGTTCCTGGAATTGCTTTGAAGTTTTCGGCTCTGGCCACAATTGCAGCCTGAATACCGTCTTTTTGTTTATTTGGAACTGCCTCGAGTAAAATTGTAGAGGTAAAAACTGGAATGCCTAAACGGCGAATTCTGTTTTCTTGTACAGGAAATCCTCCGGTTTTAGGTCGCATTTCGATAATTGCCTTGATTTTTGCACTGGCCTGAATTAATTGATATGATGTAAGATAGCCGATGTTGCCAGCACCTACTGTCAAAATATTTTTTCCTAAAAGGGTTAGTTCAATGTTCATCATTTTCTGAACAACGGCTGCCGTATATACGCCCGGCAAGTCATCATTAACAAAATTGGGAAGATAGGGAATAGCGCCTGTAGCAACCACCAAAAATTCTGATTCGATATAAAAGATTTCTTCAGTTTGAATATTTTTTGCTGCTACTCTTTGATTGTCTAAAATTTCCCAAACGGTGCAATTCAAAAAAATACCGTCATGGTTTTCTGTAAGCGATTTTGCAATTTCTCCACCACGCATTCCGCCAAATTTTTTCTTTGTTTCGAAAAAGAAAAATCTGTGGGTTTGCATATTGAACTGGCCACCCACTTCATCGTGAATGTCTATTACGATATTTTCAATGCCATATTCCTGTAAGACACTTCGAGTGGCAAGACCTGCAGGCCCGGCACCGACAATACAAACCTTAGTTCTGTATATGTTTACCGGCATAAGTTGCTCTGCATGAGAACGATTGGGTTCGGGTTTAAAATCTCTGGGAATTTCTTTCACAACATGCACAGAGTCAACTTTTGTGATACAAATTCTTCTGATTTTTCCATCCACAAGCATTTCGCATGCGCCACACTTTCCTATGCCACATTCCAAACTTCTTTTTCGATTCTTGATACTATGACTATGTACCGGAAAACCCGCTTCATGCAATGCTGATGCTATTGAATTGCCTTTCCGCCCAACGATTTTTATACCTTCGTATTCAAATTCGACTGTTTCCTTGGGTTTTGTATCAATAATAGGATGTTGTGTAATTTTGTACATGGTCTTGTTTTTGATTTTTCCAAAAATATTCTTTATTGTTTGACCTCAAATAAACAAGGGTTTTTTGTTAGTCCACCCAATACACCATCAAACGAATTGATCTAATCCTGCGGATTTAAGGTAAAACAAAACTACTCAAAATATTTTAAAGTTCGCTGAAGAATAAGGAAGAATATCCAAATAAACCAATAAAAAAAGATCAGGTATTTTGTAGCAAATTGAAGAGGAAATTTATCTTTTGAAGGTAAGATTAAAAAATCATTTTTTATGACAAAAATCATTAAAGAAAATTTTCTGTAATTAAAAAAATACATTTCCTTTGCATCGAAATAAAGAAATATTTCCTTAATGAAAAATAATTATAAGATATTCATTTATTGTTTTTTATATAATATATTTCTTTTATTTTAATCATATCATTTTCTTAACTTGAAAAAGGAACTACAATTTATTACAGAAATATTTCTTCTATAAAAATGGAAAAAAAAGATTTAGTAAAACTGAGTGGAATTCCGGAACCGGTATTGAAACGCCTTCCGAAATACCTCAATTATATAAAAAGTATTCAGTTAGAAGATAAATTCATGATTTCGGCTCCACAAATTGCCGATCATTTTGGGAGTGATCCTACCCAAGTGACCAAAGACATCGCATTTACGGGTGCTACAGGAAAAACCAAAGTAGGTTATAATATAGCAGAACTCATTGATTCGATTGAAGAATTTCTCGGTTTTCGCAGACCCAATGAAGCTTTTTTGGTGGGAGCCGGAAACTTGGGTACTGCTCTTATGAAATATGATGGCTTTAAGGATATTGGCTTTAAAATCATTGCAGCCTTCGATTCTGATCCCTTAAAGGTTGGTACGGAAATAACCGGAGTTAAAGTATTGCATATAAGTAAATTAAGAAGTCTTGCTGAACGTTTGCATGTGATCTTTGGCATCATCACCACGCCAGCCAGCGAAGCCCAACAAATTGCAGATCTCATGGTAGGTTGGGGAATACGCGCTATTTGGAATTTTGCTCCGGTAAACCTGCAAGTTCCTAAAGGAATTATTGTCCAAAATACTTTGTTGTATGATAGTCTTGCTGTGATTCTCAATAAAGTAAAAGAACTTTATGATAACAGCCCCGAAAATGAAATAAAAATAATTGCAAAATAAATTGATCCGTAACGCTTTTGGCCAAATGCCAGAAAGAATAAACAAAGTAAAAATCAAATTGAATGGAAACCGAAATTGAATTAAGGCAGTTTTCGAGTGTAATGAAAATTCTCGAAAACAACAAATTCGAAAAAACTCGAATAGTAACAATACTCCAACAAATTCAGGAAGAATACAGGTATCTTCCGCAAGAAGTATTGACTTATCTGGCATCGGCACTTTCTATGCCGTTAGCCGAAATATATGGTGTAGCAACATTTTATGCCCATTTTTCCCTTGAGCCTAAAGGGAAATATCAAATCAAAGTTTGCGATGGCACTGCTTGCCATGTGAAAGGTTCTGAGGCGCTATTTAGTGTATTGGATACAAAGCTCAAATTGGGTGGAAAAATTACATCCAAAGATTTACTTTTTACTGTTGAAAAAGTTTCGTGCTTGGGCGCTTGTGGACTAGCACCTGTACTTGTAGTAAATGAAAGAGTTTACGGGCAGGTAAATAAAAATAAAACCATAGAAGTGATAGACGAAATTATTAAATCTGAAGCCAATGGAAACCTTGAATAAATCACTGGAACAAATCAAAATATCTTATGAAAGCAAAAGCAAACTTTCGAAGAAAAGAATCATTATTTGTGCAGGAACAGGATGTATAGCAAATGGAGCTTTAGATCTTTACCGCGAATTCATCCAAGAAATCAAAAATCTGGGACTGGAGGTTGCCATAGATTTGCAAAATGAAAATGGAAATCATGAAACCGTGCATGTTTCATCAAGCGGATGTCAGGGATTTTGCGCCAAAGGCCCCTTGGTTACCATATTGCCAGAACAATTTCTTTATGTACATGTAAAAACAAGCGATATTGCAGAAATTATAGAGAAATCCATTACACAAGATCTGGTTGTTGAGCGCCTGCTTTTCACAGAAATTTTGGGTGGGAAAACATACAAAGGAACCAACGAGATTCCTTTTTATGTACATCAAAAGCGCATGGTTCTGGATGGTTGCGGCATCATTGATCCAACAGATATAGATGAATACATTGCTCATGGCGGATATTTTCAGGCAGAAAAAGCATACAAAGAACTCTCTTCACTGGAAATTTGCGATATTATAGAAAAATCGGGTTTACGCGGTCGGGGGGGCGGTGGTTTCCCCACAGGCTTAAAATGGAAACTGACCATGAAGGAAATTTCCGACATAAAATATATCATTTGCAATGGCGACGAAGGCGATCCGGGCGCTTTTATGGATAGAAGTCTGATGGAAGGAAATCCACACAAAGTGATTGAAGGTATGATGATTGCTGCAAAAGCCGTCGGTGCAAATCATGCCTACATCTATGTGAGAATGGAATATCCTCTTGCCGTTCAGCGAATGAAAAAAGCAATTATCAAGGCACAATCTTATGGGTTTCTGGGAAAAAATATTTTTGATACCGGAATTGATTTTGAAATTGAAGTAATGGAAGGCGCTGGTGCTTTTGTTTGCGGTGAAGAAACGGCTTTAATGTCATCCATTGAAGGAAAGCGGGGTATGCCATCTCCCAAACCTCCATTTCCTGCTGTCAAAGGCTTGTTTGGAAAACCCACACTGATCAATAACGTAGAAACCTTTGCTTCCATAGCACTTATTTTACACAAAGGCTCGGAATGGTTTAGCCAATTTGGAACCAATACATCAAAAGGGACAAAAACTTTTGCCCTCACGGGTCAGGTTGTAAATACGGGCTTGATTGAAGTGCCGCTCGGAACAACTTTGAGAGAAATTGTATTCAAAATTGGCGGTGGCATAACCATGGACAATGGAGAAGTGAATCTCAATGCATTTAAAGCAGTACAAATAGGTGGCCCTTCGGGAGGGTGTTTAACAAGCAAACACCTCGACATGCCTTTGGATTATGAAAATCTAAAAAGCGTAGGTGCTATGGTGGGTTCAGGTGGATTGGTTGTGCTTAATTCCGAAACCTGCATGGTGAAAATAGCTCGCTACTTCATGGAATTCACGCAAAATGAAAGTTGTGGTAAATGTGTCCCCTGTCGTGAAGGAACCAAACAAATGCTTGCCCTTTTGGATGAAATAATAGAAGGAAAAGCCACCTTAGAAACTTTGGATCTTTTGATTGAATTGAGTAAAGTGGTTTCGAAAGCGTCACTTTGTGGACTGGGTAAATCAGCACCATCACCCGTACTATCTACCCTTGAGCATTTCAGAGAAGAATATATGGAACATATCGTAAACAAACGATGCCCAAATAACCAGTGTAAAGCATTAAGAACCATTTCGATTGATAAAGAAAAATGCACCGGGTGTACGGCTTGTTTACGCAAATGTCCTGTGGCTGCTATTTCAGGTGAAAAAAAGCAAGCACATTCAATCAACGCAGAATTATGCACTAAATGCGGAATATGCAATGATACTTGCAAATTCGGTGCAATTGTAGGATTCAATTAAAAGACAAAAAAATGGATACATTAAAATATGTAACAATAGACGATCAACAAATTTTGATCGAATCAGAAAAAAATATTCTGGAATTAATTCGGAAGGCCAATATTGAGTTGCCTACATTTTGTTATCATTCCGAACTTAGTGTTTATGGTGCATGCCGTTTATGCATTGTAGAAGTGAATGGTAAAAGCATTCAGGCTTCTTGTAGTCTTCCGCCAGAACCTGGTATGTCAATAAAAACCAATACCGGCGAACTACGCAATATTCGCAAGGTAAACCTGGAACTTTTGCTTGCCAATCATGACATTTCCTGTCCTTCATGTGAAAGAAGCAACAATTGCAAATTGCAGGAACTTTCATCCCGCTTGGGTGTAAGCAAAATTCGTTTCAAAAAAACCAATAAAACCGAGAAAATAGACAATCTTTCTCCCTCTTTGGTTTACGATGCCAATAAGTGTGTTCTTTGTGGAGATTGCGTGCGAGCGTGTAAAGAAATTCAGTCGGTCGGCGCTATTGATTTTACCTATCGAGGTGCTTCGACAAAAGTAGCTCCTGCCTTTGGAAAAAGCCTGGCAGAGGTAGAATGTGTATATTGCGGAAGATGTGTTTCTGTTTGTCCCGTTGGAGCGCTTACACCTAAGCAAGAGGTAGAAAATGTTTGGAATGAAATTTTCGACAAAAAGAAAACAGTTATTGCACAAATTGCTCCCGCTGTGAGAGTTGCGTTAGGCGAAATGTTTGGAATGCCATCAGGTTCATTGACCATTGGGCAGATTGTAACAGCAATGAAAAAAATGGGATTCAATTATGTTTTTGATACCTCTTTTGCTGCCGATTTGACGGTCATAGAGGAGACCAATGAATTTATTTCCAGAAAAGTAAATGGTGGAGTTCTTCCTTTGTTCACTTCTTGTTGTCCGAGTTGGGTAAAATTCGCAGAACAGTATTATCCTGAGTTACTCTCGAATTTATCTACTTGCAAATCACCTCAACAGATGTTTGGTAGTGTGGCTCGGAGTATATATGCAAAGACTTTGCAAACTTCGCCGGAAGATCTTGTAATTGTTTCGGTTATGCCTTGTACTTCGAAGAAATTTGAGGCCAAGCGACCCGAATTTTCTCATGATGGGTTACAAGATGTAAATCATGTAATTACCACAAGCGAATTGGGAAAAATGATTAAGGAATCGGGGATCAATTTCACTGAACTCACTCCATCTTCATTGGATCTCCCTATGGGTTTCAAAACCGGAGCAGGATTAATTTTTGGAAATTCCGGAGGTGTAACAGAAGCTGTTCTTCGCTATGCCGGTGAAAAGCTAAGCGGAGAAACATTGCAAACACCAGAATTCAAAGAAGTTAGGAATACAAATGGTATGAAAGAACTTCAATTGACGATTGCCGGGCATGAATATAAATTTGCCATAGTGAATGGCTTGGCCAATGCCCGAAAAGTTTGCGAGAAAATAAAAAATGGCGAAGTTTATTATGATTTTGTTGAAGTCATGGCTTGTCCTTCGGGTTGTATTGCAGGGGGTGGACAACCTGTATGTTTTGATCAAACACACAAAGAAAAAAGAAGAAAAGGTTTGTATGATGCAGACAAAATGGTACAATTGCACAAATCGCAACAAAATCCTTTTATCAAGGAATTGTATGATCTTCATTTGGTTGAACCCAATAGTCATGTTGCACATGAATTGTTGCATACGCATTATAAAGGTCGAAAAAGAATTCAGGATACATCCATTCAGCTTTCTTCTTCTCCCAATAGTGTGATTGATGTGGAGGTTTGTGTTGGAACGAATTGCTTTTTAAAAGGATCTCATGATATTTTGAAAAAATCCATGGCCTATATTTCCGAAAACAACATGCAATCTGATGTGAATGTTGCAGAAAAGAAATGCCAGCACAATATTCAGGCTTCGTTTTGTTTTGAAAAATGTGAGAAAGGTCCTATTGTGCGGGTCAATAGCATGATCATAGAAAATGCAACTTTTCAAAAGGTTCAAAAAGCGATTGATAATGTAATGGAAAATATCAAAACCATCAGTTTATGATAAATAGTCCTAATCAAATTGTTTATACGAACAAAGCGAAATGCCGAGATTGTAATCGATGCGTGAGAGAATGCCCCGTAAAGGCCATAAAAATTGAAAATGATCAAGCATCAATTATTCAGGAACTTTGTATTTCTTGCGGGACGTGTGTGCGCACATGTCCCCAGAACGCAAAGACCTACCGGAAAGATATTCAATCGGTTTTGGACATGCTCGATGCAGGAATGCCACTGGCGGTGAGCCTTGCACCTTCTATTGCAGGCTTTTTAAAAGACTGGGAAATAAGAAGATTAGCCTCAGCGCTTCGTAAATGCGGATTTATGCATATTTCTGAAACTGCTATTGGCGCATACTACACTGCACAGAAAAGCAAGGAGTATATTGAATCTTCGAATAAGCGCGTGTCAATAACTACGGCTTGTCCGGCAGTTGTCACCCTTGTAGAGAAATACTTTCCTTCATTATCAGCAAATTTAGTTCCAGTCGTATCGCCTATGATTGCTCATGCAAAAGCGATAAAAAATATTGTTGACAAAAACCTAAGAGTAATATTTGCCGGACCCTGTATTTCAAAAAAATACGAAAAGGAACATTATGATGCATTTCATGATATTGAAACCGTTATCACCTTTGATGAACTCTTTGAAATCTTGAAAATAAAAGGAGCCGACATGAATATGTGCGAAGAAAGCGAATTTGATATGCTTCCCGGCCAATATTCACGACTATTTCCGCTCGAAGGAGGCTTACTCAAAACCGCCGGACTGCAAACCGATTCACTTTCATTGGAATATTTAATCGTTTCCGGAGTTCAGAATATTCAGGAGGCTTTTCAATATGCTTTGCAATCTAAAAATAAGGTGATTATTGAGCCTCTTTTTTGTGAAAATGGTTGCATCAACGGCCCTGCCAAGTATTTTGAAACCGGCATTTATTCTAGTCGCCACAATGTTTTGAAATATGACCAAAAAAATGCTTTTGCAAATTCTGTTCGAGAACCGGAATTCCAACTTAGCGTATTGTTCAATGCCCATCCTATAAAGAGCAAGCTAAAGATCGAAGAGGATCACATAAAAGAAGTTTTAAAACAAATTGGTAAATTTTATCCTGAAGATGAGTTGAATTGTGGTGCTTGTGGCTATTCGTCTTGTAAGCAAAAAGCAATTGCCGTGCTCAAAGGAATGGCAGAAATAAAAATGTGTTTGCCCTATATGCGTACCGTGGCAGAACAAAAAACAGATAAAATAATAAACTCATCACCCAATGGCATTGTTATGCTGGACGATAAACTGGAAATTATCAGTATGAACCCTTCGTTCAAAACCATGTTTATTGCCAATGATAATCTGATCGGTAAGAAGATATCATATCTTATTGATCCAGACCCTTTTGAAACACTTGTATCGCATCCGGATGATCTGATAACAAAAACAGTTCATTATGCTTCTTACAACCTGATTTGTCACCAGTTGCATTATGCTATAAGGGAGGAAAACCGATTTGTAGGAATCTTTGTCGATATTACAGAATATCAAAAGAATAAAGCAAAACTTCAGGACATCAAAACAGAAACCGTTACACAAATTCAGGAACTAATTGAACATCAAATTCAAATGTCGCAGCAGTTGGCAAAATTTCTGGGCGAAAATATGGCTCAAGGCGAATTGCTTCTTCATAAATTGTTATATTCTATAGGAAAATAAAAATGTATTTACATTCAGACATTTATATTTCACAGCAGCCCAAACACAGGATGAATGTTTGCGGTGATGTAATTGAATTTTATCGCGATTCCTATGCAACAACCATTGTTCTTTGTGATGGATTAGGAAGTGGAATAAAAGCCAATATCGCTGCAAATCTTTATACTGCCAGAATTCTTGAATTGGTCAAAAGGAGGGTTTCGCTCCGCGAAATTTTCAGAACCTTGGTGAATACCATGAATAAAATTTGGGGTAAGGACATGCCTTTTTCTATGTTTATGGTAGCCAGAATATTAAGCAATGGTGAAACTTCTGTTTTAAGTTATGAAATGCCCACTCCGATTGCAATGCAAAAATCTTCTGTTTCGATTTTGCCTGTTCGAACAATTACCATTGGTAAGGCTTTGATCAGTGAAACAAATTGTTCCTTGCGAAATGGCGATTCTTTATTATTGTTTTCAGATGGAATTACCATGGCAGGAATTGGCAAAGGCATGGTCAACGGCTGGACGGAAGAAGGTATTGAGCGATTTTTTAATGACAGAATTATTCATCAGGACTTTTCTATAGAACATTTGAGCGAAACGATACTCGACAAAGCCGTTGCGTATTGCAAAAAAGAACCAACAGATGATTGTTCGGTTGTTTTAGCTCACTTAAGAAACGGGATCATCATCAATATTCTTTCGGGACCTCCATCCAATAAAGACATGGATAAGCAATTGATTGATAACTTTTTATCTAAAGAAGGAATTAAGATCATTTGCGGTGGTGCTACTGCAAAATTGGCCGCCAGAGAAATGAAGAAATCCATCATTGTTCAAACCCAGGATTTGGATGAAATAACACCACCCAAATACAAAATTGAAGGAATTAACCTCGTAACCGAAGGTGTTGTAACACTCAATCAGGTTTATAACCTCATTGACGATCCTATTCCCGATGGCAGTTCTCCCGTATTCGAACTTCTTCATTTTTTAAACAATGCCGACAGAGTCAATTTCATTACTGGCGATGCCCGCAATGTGGACGCAAAACAATTGGTTTTTAAGCAAAAAGGAATACTTCAACGTAATAAAATCATCCCGCTGATTGCTAAGAAGCTCGAAGAGAAAGGAAAATTGGTCAACATTGAGGGAATTTGATGATTATCATAAAACAATATAGCATTAAGAATAAAGTATGATTTATTTATATCACCAAAACACATATTTTTGTAAAGTATAATTTATATATTTGCAATAATGTTGTAATTTATAAAATATAGTTTATGGATACCAAATCGTATATTCCTCGTGATATTTACATTGCAAAAATTAAACCTTTTATCAATAAGGAACTTATCAAAGTTCTGATTGGGCAAAGACGTTCAGGTAAAAGTTATTTGCTATTCCAGATTATGGATGAAATAACAAAGATGGAGCAGAATGCGAAGATACTATACATCAACAAAGAATTAAATGAATTTGAAAATATTAAAACCTGGCAAGACTTATATGATTATATTCACATAAATACAACTCTGGGAAAGATCAACCATATTTTCATTGACGAAATTCAGGATATTCTAAATTTTGAAAATGCTCTTAAAAGTTTGACCGCTGAGGGAAATTACGATATTTATATAAGTGGAAGCAATTCAAAGTTGCTTTCGGGTGAGTTATCCACTTATTTAAGCGGGCGATATATTGAAATTCAGATAAATCCGCTATCTTATTTTGAATTTTTGACTTTCCATCAATTAGAAAACAATAGCCAAAGTTTGAACCTCTATCTGAAATTTGGCGGAATGCCCTATTTAATGAATCTCAAATTGGAAGATGAAATTGTGTATGACTATTTGAAATCTATTGCACACTCAATTCTTTACAAAGATATTGTTTCGAGGTTCGAAATCAGAAATGTTGAATTTTTGAACCGATTGGTAAATTATTTGGCGCAACACAGCGGAGCGATTGTTTCTGCCAGCAACATCAGCAAATTTCTCAAATCCCAACAGATCAGTATTTCTTTGCCAGTAGTGCTTTCCTATTTACACTACTTATGTAATTCATTAGTAATAAATAAAGTACAAAGAGCTGAAATCAACGGAAAGAAAATTTTCGAAATTGGTGAAAAATACTACTTCAACGACGTAGGGATCAGAAATAGCCTTATAGGTTATAAAGCTTTTAATCTGGGTTTGATTATTGAAAATGTGGTTTATTTACATTTAAAAATCAAAGGGTATGCCGTCTGGGTAGGTAGCCTGGGAATAAAAGAGGTTGATTTTATTGCTGAAAAGCGAGGTGAAAGAATATATATACAAGTTTCTCTCCAGGTTACAGAAAAATCCACCTTTGACCGTGAATTGGGTAATCTTCTATCTATCAAGGACAATTATCCCAAAATGCTCGTTACCTTAGATGAAAACACGGGTGGAACTTTTGAAGGAATTCAACATATCTCATTGCGCAAATTCCTAAGTGAATAGTCAATTCCTGATTAGAATAGCCAAAATATTTATATAACCATCTGACTGAATACATTATACACTTTAAGATTACCGAAAAGTATTTTCATTCTATAAAAAATTTGATTTTTCGAGTTTAAAGTAATAACTTGTTGCCTGAAAAAATGATTAAGTTCACTCTTAAATCATAGAAATTCAAAAATTTGACAAATCAAAAGTTTAACCCTTTAAATTTAAAAAATCATGGAAGTATCAAAAATGTTAGACAAAGCTTACCACGGCAAAACAGCTAAAGAACTTGTTGACTCCCCAGTTAGTGCATTGAATGGCGTTAGCGAAGGCGACGAAAAATTATTGAAAGAAGCTTTTAACGTTAAAACTATTGGTGATTTGGCTGACTTGAAATTTGTTATTTGGGCTCAAACCATTGCAAATCTTGCTAAATTGTAAAAAATTGTACTTTTGCCAATGCGTTGTCTTTTTTGAAATAGGCAACGCATTTTTTGTTTTGTATTTTTCAATCTATTGAAATATAAGATTTAACGCTATGTGTACAATGGTCATTTTAAAAAAGAAAATTCTTCTTTTAGCGATTTTCTGTTTATTCTTTTTTCATTATGCGGAATCACAAATTACGAATCTGGATTATTTTGCGACTTCAATATTTTCGCTCAAGTACCATCCTGGTAAGAAGTTATTATTTGTAAACCATGTGGACACCAGCAATTCGACTATTAGATATACCCAGATGTTTCTTCTTGATAGTATTAATGGTAATAGAATGATGACAAATTGCGAAAATGCCTTCATCGGGGTTCTTCAAATTAAAATTTCATACAATCAAAAATATATGGCCTTCACCCATTGTGGAGAAGGGCATACATGGATTGAAATCTACAACTTGGAGGATTTGCTGCAATCTAAATTTTCTGATCCCTGCAAAATGATCAATCCTTATCCTGGTAATCTGAGTATTGATTTCTGGAACTCCGCAGGTTTATGTATTTCCAGCGATATTAATCTTCAAAAACTGGGCAATAAAGAACTCAATATTGAAGATCTTTTAGATAACGATCGGCAGTTTTTGTATAACATTGAAAATGACCAATTCATACCCTACAAACCGAAAAAATAAAAAATAAACTTACAATAAAGTATTGAAATGCAGGCAATTATAGAAAAAGTTATTTATCCCGACAATTATTCTTTTTCTGTAGAATATGTAGAACTACCCTATTTTATTTCACCTTGGCATCTTCATCATCAAGAATATGAGATTATTTTAATATTAGAGGGTTCAGGAACCTTGTTTGCAGGTGATTGCATACGAAAATTTCAGGCAAGCACTTTGGGACTGATTGGCCCAAAACTGCCACATGTTTGGCTCAATGATAAAGAACACTACCAAATCAATTCAGAATTGGTTGCCCGGTCTATTGTTATTAAGTTTCAGGAGAATTTTCTGGGAGAATCCTTTTTTGAAAAGCCTGAATTATACATAATTAAAAACTTACTGTCGAATTCTTATAGAGGAATCGTTTTTGACCATTGCGAAATGGAAGAAGTTTTTCAATGGATTCATGCCATTCGCAAACAGGATGGTTTTGACAAACTCATGTCGTTATTTCGAATTTTAGATACCCTGTCGAAAGCCAAAAAGTCTGAATATCTAGCCAGCCAGGGCTATATACCTCCCAAAGAAAGAGATGTCTATGAAAGAATCGATAAGGTTTATCGTTTTGTAATGAATAATTTCCAGAACAAATTGGAATTGGAGGAAGTTGCGAAAATAGCAAATCTTTCGCCTACTGCATTTTGCAGATATTTCAAGTCAAAAACCTTAAAAACCTTTTCGACTTTTTTGAGCGAAATTCGTGTTGGACATGCTTGTAAATTACTAATAGAAAAAAAGTTAAATATTTCTGAAATTTGCTATCAATCGGGTTTTAATTTCCCTTCAAATTTCCATAAACAATTCAAAAGAATTACCCAGTGTTCGCCTCTCGAATATCAAAACAGATACTGGGAAACCTATAAGAAGAACCACGGCGAAAGAGATTGATTTAATTTTATATTTCATCATTCCAAAAAATTGCAATTGTCCAATTTATTTTCTAATCTTGCCGTTTCATTGAAGCTTATTGATCAATAAGTCATTTGAATACATTGAATCTCTTATTAAGTTTGATTTTTATTTGAAAATAAGACTTTTTATGGTAAAAAAAATACCGAACGCCTGCGAAAATATAGAAGATATCAGAAACGAAATTGATCGCATAGATCGCACTGTTATAGAGCTTCTTGGATTACGTTTTCAATATGTTAAAGAAATTGTGAAATACAAAACAGACCATATCGGAATTGTGGCAATTCCCAGATACAATGCTGTATTGGAAAACCGCAGAAACCTAGCAGAAGAAAATGGTCTGAATCCCGACCTGATAGAAAAAATGTGGAAGATGATGATGGATCATTTTATTCAGGAGGAAATAAAGATTCTTGAAGAACGCAAAAACACCGAATAACCCCTTAATTTTTAAAACTAAAATTTATGTTCAAAAAAGAAATAAAAGTTATGGACTGCACTGTCAGAGATGGTGGTCTGATGAACGATTGGCAATTTAGTGACGATTTTGTTAAAGCTGTTTACAAAGCTTGCGTAGAAGGTGGCATCGATTATATGGAAATTGGATATGTGAGCAATGCAAAATATTATTCGCCAACCGAAAATGGTCCTTGGAAATTCTGCAAAGAAGATGATTTAAAAAGAATTGTTGGCGACAATCCTTCTGGCGTTAAACTCTCTGCAATGATTGATATCGGAAGGGTAGATCCGGAAGATTTGCGTCCAAAATCCCAAACTGTTTTGAGCATGATCCGGGTAGCGGCTTATGTTCATCAAGTAGATAAAGCAATTTTGCTGGCAGAGCAATGTTTGGACAAAGGTTATGAAACCTCCATCAATCTGATGTCTGTTTCAAAAGTTCTCGAACGTGATTTGGACGAAGCCCTGAATGATGTGGCAAAATCAAGAGTTCCTACATTTTATCTTGTCGATAGTTTTGGTAGCCTGTACCACGAACAAATTGAATACCTGATGAAAAAATATACGACAGCCCTTCCAGGAAAAGCGATTGGAATTCATGCACATAACAACATGCAATTGGCTTTTGCTAACACCATTACCTCTTTGATGAACGGCTGCACCATGCTCGATGCCACATTGTTGGGGCTGGGAAGAGGTGCTGGTAATTGTCCGATTGAGGCACTTATCGCATTTCTAAAAAATCCCAAGTACAGACTTTTACCATTATTGGAAGCGATTCAAACTGTGATTCTTCCTTTGCAAAAACAAATCGATTGGGGATACCACATGCCCTATTTGGTAACTGGTATGATGAATGAACATCCACGCGAAGCGATGGAATGGATGGACAGCGAAAACAAAAACGATTTTGTTTCATTCCTGAAAAAAATGCACGACAACGCATAATTTTTTCAAATTTTCAAATTTTCAAAATAGCATATCAGTACATTATTAAATAAAAAGTTATGAAAAAAGCAGAAATACATACCGCAAAAGGCATCATGAAATTAGATTTCTATGAAAAAGATGCACCTAAGGCCGTCGAAAATTTTGTAACTCTCGCACAAAAGGGTTTTTATGATGGCTTGAATTTTCACAGAGTTATACCAAATTTTGTAATTCAAGGAGGTTGCCCCAATGGTGATGGACGTGGTGGCCCCGGTTACACAATTCCTTGCGAAACCGATGGAGGAAATCAGTTTCATGATCGTGGAGTTTTATCGATGGCGCATGCTGGAAAAAATACAGGTGGATCGCAGTTTTTTATTTGCCATTCTCGTCAAGGTACTTCGCATCTGGATCGCAAACATACATGTTTTGGAAAAGTTTATGAAGGACTTGATGTTATTGATGCAATTCAACAAGGAGACAAAATATTAAAGATTGTTATTGTTGAAGAATAATATGGAAATATGCGTTTAAACTAAAATTTAGCTATGGGCATATTTAGAATATAATTTATTAATATTCAATTACATACAAATAATAAAAATCTGTTGACAATTATTAAATATATTGAAATAACTATGTTGAAAGTCAATGAATATTTCGAAGGCAATGTAAAATCCATTGCACTTGAAAACAAAGAAGGTACAGCTACAGTAGGCGTAATTGCGGCAGGAGAATATGAGTTTGGCACTTCTACCAACGAAAAAATGAGCATTGTTAGTGGTGTTCTTGATGTGATGCCCGAAGGAAGTACAGTATGGAAAACCTTTTCCACCGGCGATACCTTTGTTGTAGAGAAAAACTCAAAATTCAAAGTAAAAGCCGTAGAGCCGGTTGCATATTATTGTTTGTATTATTAGGAAGAAATTATCGCTATTTTGAACCACAGGATAGAAATAATTCTGTGGTTTTTTTTAATGAAACACCGGAAGGTCTTAAAGACTCTTCTGCGTTAAAAAAGAAATCTCCCTTTTTGTTCAGGTTATTTAAAATGCAAAGGTACAAAAACGTTCAATGCATTGAACGTTTTTGTACCTTTGCATTTTAAAACCACAGATGAGTATGGAAATATCATTTGAGAATCATCAGGAGAAAATTAAGCGCATGAAATTAAAGTACTCCTGCGATTTTTTGCAAGAAATTGATTGGAATGTAGAAGTTATAATTGCATTCTTGATTTATTGAATTTGTCGAATTATTCTTCCTTGCGTTTCGTCCAACTTTTAGAACTAATCCTGAAAACACCGTCATTATATTTTAAACAAATGCATTCTTCCATTGATGGACAACACATAGGATCTTCCTCAGCATAAACAGGTTTTTTACAAATTATTCCAAGTTTGGCATCATAAGAATCATAAAAATAATCAAAATCTACGTTTGGGTCTATGGAATTGCGATAAACCAAACATATAGGAATCCAATCATTTCCGTGCGATTCATAGACGGCGAATCCTTGTTCCTGATAATAATTTGTTGCATTAAAAAAATTATTCCCAACAGAATTTAACATTTCCTGAGAAGGGGCAATGGTAAAATTGGCTAAGGCTTCTTCATCACCATCATTATCAATGTCAACAAAGTAAACGTAGGTCTCAATAATTCCAATTTCAGTATTTTGCATTTCTTTGATTTGAGAATACACGTCCTCCGTTATGCTAATAGAATCAGGATTAAATTCTCTTTGTGCAGACAAGTTTTGTGCAAAAAGCACTAACATAATAATTGCCAAAATAGTTCTCATAATTTCGATATTTTTTATTGGATTATTTTTTATTTTTTATTTTATACTCAACACAAGTACTTGCAATTAAGTCATGCAAACCTTGATTTTTTCCATAGAAAGGAATTAGTAATATTAATCCCACTACGGGAATAAATAAAAAAACTGTTTTCAAAATATTTCTTATAAAAACAGTACCAAAATCGGCAGGTGTTAAATCTTTCTTTACAATCTTTATACCCAGCATCATTTTGCCCCAACTTGCTGCTTGGGCAGCTTCAATTAAGCAAAAATAAATAAAGAAAAATACACCGGAAATTAAATAGCTTAAAGTCTTGTTATCTAATATTGTTGCTTCATAAGACTGGATGGAAAAATAAAAAATAGCTGAAACAATTATGGCATCGAAGAAAAAAGCTACTGCTCTTTCCCAATGAGTGTTTAGTCGTTTAATTTGCGGTAGTGTACCAACGCCTGCTTGTGAATTTTGATAAACAGGTGGCGGCACTTGTTTATTTTGTTGTTGATTATTAATATTTGGACCATTTTGAATGGGGGGTGGTGTGCTGTTTTGCTTCATTTGAGGAACAGGTGGCGTAACTTGGAAAAGTTCTCTCAATTCCCAAATATCAGATGCATTTTTCCAATTGGGCAAGCCTTCATACCAAACAAGCATATTGCTTGTAATTTGAAAATCAATCAATTCATTTTTGTCAAATGGACCTTTCTGCTGCCCTTCGGCATCAGCGATGTAAAACTTCTTCATAAAAATAAGATTTAGAATTATTAAAAACATTCGAAAAACTTAAAAACCAAACGACAATAGACCATCATGTTTATGCTTGCATTCGTTTAAAATTCTTTGCTTTAGATTTACTTTTTTGGCATAAAACGTCCAATTAAAATCAATTTAGTATGCTATTTTTGAGACGATTTCCATTTGCCTTGGTTTTACTATATGATTGTTCTGTATTTGAAGATAAACAGTCTTTTTAATTGAGGGACAACATCTTGGATCGTCATCACTATATGTTTTCCATGAACCATAAATTTTAAGATCTTTGACTTTCTCTAATTCAAAAAATAAATCAGCATTTATAACCTGATCCAACGGCACGTCTTCCATTAATTTCCATTTCGAGTCAATTTTACGATAAAAAGCAAGGCCATTACCAACGCACATCAGATTCATCAATGCATTTCCGCCTCCTGCGTTCCTGTCCTGGTCAGATGCCTCTATGCAATAATACATAAATGCCTCCTGAAAACCATCTCGATCAAAATCATCGACAAAAATTTTGCAATTTAAGTTCCGACCCTCCATTTGTGCATACAATCGTTTCGTTTGTAGTTTTTTAACTTCAGCAATGTCTTTATCAGTATTGTTGTTTGATTTTTCTGATTTAAGTATTTTTAAATCAACAATTTTCCAATCACCAGCAAATTGCTTTAGGTAAAATTTTTCCTTCCATCTCATACTACCATTTACAGGATCATCATAATGCACATCTGCAAAAACAACTGCGTTTGCGTTTTCATCAGGCTCAATTTTCAATTCATAGATGTGTGTTTTTGTGATTCCACCAAAAGCCTTAACAGAACTAAATTCTTCTAATGTTCCCCATCTTTTAACTTTAACATACTGATAAGCAGACGAAAACTTCTTTTCACCAAGATATTCAATGAATGATCTTACAACGGATTCAGGATCCTCTGTTTTAACGGTTTCTTTTTGAGATTCTTCTTGGTTTTCTACCTTTTTAAAAAAATCAGGAATATTACAGTTGTTCAATGAACATATACCGATAAAAATGAGCATAAATACAAAACATTTCATGGCTACAAAATTGGTTTAAGAATTCAATAAGGCTGCCCCAATACGCAAAGAAAACTTATCTCTAAATGTTATGGGACAGACCAATTTACAACATACTATACCTTTATTTTGAATCTTATTTATTATACTATTTTTTAACAAACTTATTTACATACGATGCTTTACCATTTGCAGAAAGACATCCGATATATGTACCAGCATTTAATCCTTCCAAACTAATAGACTGATTGTATGCTCCTGAATTATTTGCAATTGAAACAGATTTTACAAGTTTTCCATTGATAGAATATATTTTAAATTCGCAGTTTGTACCTAAATTTTGTTTTAGTGCGATATTGATATATTCATCTGCAATAGATGGATAAATCATAAGTTTTTCACTCTTAACGCTATTTTTATATACTTGAACAGTATTCGATGATTTAGCTTTAGGATTGATTTTTAAACCTTTACTTGAGGGGCCTTTGCTGGCATTGCCGTTCTTCTTTTCGGGTAAATAACTCATTGCTTCAAAATCCTCAAATGCTTGAAAACTTGCAATTTCTCCAAACTCAAATTCCTCATCTTCATTGATAAAGAAGCCATACCAGGTATAAGTCATCAAATTATCCAAAGCATCGAAGTATTCTGCTGTACTTGGGTAAAAATCTTCATCTTCTGTTTCCATATAAGCAAACAATGAATCCCTCACTTCTACAGAAGGCAGGTAAATAGCAGAATAAAGATCAGTTGAAACTGTGCGCACACAAGGAATCTCAAAAGCCTGGAATTCATCTTCTTCATCAGGTATAATCATGTTGCCGTAACCATCAACTATCTCTACGGTTTCACCTTCATAATACACAAATTCGCTATCACCAGGTGCAATCTCTTCTTCATAAATTCCGAAAAAAGTATCAGAAGATTCCTCATCTACACCCATTTGTCCATAGTCAATTTCTGTTTCGCCATCTTCAGAAAGGGTATCTGAATATAAATATCCATCATATCTTTCAATTTCAGCAATCCTTTGCAGTTCATCACCCATTAGCAAAAGTACAGCGTAAGTGGTGTCTGTGTCTTCATTGGTTACATCGAAATAAACTTCACGTTGTACAAAAATGTCCGGATCTGCACCAAATTGCTCAATTTTTTCGCTGATCATTTCGTCATCCAAAGGTTCAAGATCCGATAATTCTGTTTCAATGCTGATTATATCAAGGATTTCGGCCTCTATTGAATCTACCTGGCTTGTTTCCATCACATCTGTGAAATCCCACTCAACATCCTCACCTTCAATGCCAATGAGTGAATTTATTTCAGCTTCATCTGGTGTGAAAATGTAATACATCCATTTGTCGCCAATTTCAATATAATCATCAGCATCTAATGTATCTAACTGAGCATAAGAGCTCAATCCGATCCATGCTAAAAACAAAGTAAAAAAAACAGTTTTCATAAAATTATGGGTTTAAATTGTTATAATTCTTGTAAGACCATCCAAGAATAAATTGATAATTGTTTACGCAGGTCTATAATCTGTAGGGATTGTGCAAAAAAATGCAGTTCCAAAAAGATTTACGTAAAAATTTTACTCCTTTTCCGATATTTTACCACCTTCAGAATTGAGTGATTTTTCTACTTTAAATTCGAGTTCATCTATCCTTTTCAAAATTCGTTTTGTATAGCGATAGTTCTTTTCCAATAAATTAGTAAAGTTTTGATCTTTTGCTTTATTAAAATCAACCCAATTGGATTCGGAGAATAACTCTGCTAAAGAAATGTTTAATATCTTGCATATTTGCTGTAGTCGATCGACAGATAAATTTGTTTGTCCTCTTTCGATTCTTCCGTAGTTTACTGGATCAATACCAATATGTTCAGCAATATAATCTTGGGTGAAACCCCTTTGTTGTCTGATCAATCGTATTTTTTCACTTATCTTCATATCTTTTGACAACAAATGTACAATGGATTCCATGAGCATTGAGTAATATGTTTTATTAGAAATTATGCATTTTTCATACTATAGTTTGAAATAGTATTGTACTATGTCAACTTTTTTAATCAATTTGTTTTGAGAAATTCAATTCCTATGCCATGTTTTTTATAATATTGAATAACAATATATTAACATATTTTAAAGTATAATGTCATAGGTATTTTTATACTTACTTGTGTATTTTATTACCTATTTGAACATGCTAAATATATAGTATTATATACATAAAGTGTTTTAAGCATAACATAATTTATATTAAAGGATCCATTTTTTGATAACTTTGGTACATACGGATTTTTCCTGGAGCTGAAAATGGGGATATTGGTCATTTTTTGATTTGGTATAATTGTAATTCATAGATTACTAATCTTGTAAGCCAATATTGGTCTGTTCCTTTATTTTTACATAAAAGAACGAAAAAATCAAGCATACAAGAACTTCTGGGGTTTCTCAGAATTTTTCAAAATGTAGGACAGATTGCTTTGTTTTATAATGAAAACCAGGCTTTTATTGTATTAAAGGAATTCATTAATTGCCCTTTTTCCAATTTTGTAAAGTTTTATAACTTATATCGTAATGTTTTTTGACTTCCGTTAAAGTAGAAAATTGAGATAATGCCCATTTTATAAATTCTATATGGTATTCAGTATCCATTTCTTTAACTGTTTTTTCTAAAGAAAAATTGAATTTTTCATTGAGATTTTTTTGGTTATGATACTTCTCAAATTCCTGAATTGCATATTCTGTGTTCGTTTTCGCACCGCTAAGCTTTTGGGTTTTAGAATCGAAATCACCAAAGACTTTATAATACAGTGCAATCAACTGTAAATCGCGAAAATTTCCATATAAAGGTTGTTGCTTCAAATAATTCATCATGGTTTTATCCTTGGGAGCGTCCTTTTTTTTGCCAAATTTCATTTGTTCCCAGATGTTTTGCCAGTCGGTTTCTCTGTCTTCTGGCGTTTCCCTTAGGGAAGGAATTTCTATGATCAATTGGGCTATTCTGTCATAAAAATCAGGAAGCAATAAATCCTTAAGTTCAGCTACAGATTTATTTGATGCAAAAATAAGTATGCATTGCACTCGATCTGGTTCTTTTGCCCCTATCTTCCTAATGTCAAACAAGTTGTTTTCATCCGTTTGAATTGCTAGCATTAGTTTGGCCTGCACGGGCTTAGACAAATGATGCACTTCGTCCAAAAAAAGTATGCCTTTGTCGGCTTTTTGAAATAATCCGGGAGTTTTCTGATGGGCGCCTGTGAATGAACCTTTCTCATAACCAAATAGTTCCGATTCAGCCATAGAATTATCTTCAAATGATGCGCAATTTGCTTCAATCATTTCAAATTGTTTCCTATCTTTATTTGTGGATGTATTGCTGTAATTTTTGGCCAATCGTGATTTGCCTGTACCCCTTTCGCCCAACAACAAAATTGTAAAACCTGCATCTATAAAAGTCTTCATTTTTAAATTTGCAAGATCTCTTTTTACCGATTTTGTATTTTCAAATATTTTAAGACTTTCGTTAACTTTGATAGTTAAATTAGAAGGTATTTCCTTGATGCTGAATTTTTTAAAACGATCGCCTGAATCATCCAGTTTATCATCGTAAGTATTAATAAACCTGGTTTTTTCAGGTAAATATCCCAATTCGCTTAAGATGTGCCAGACTACTTGAGTTTCATTAGATCCCAAGGAAACATTAATAATAAATTGATCATCTGGATATTTCTTTTTAATCGTTGCAAGCCAGTTATATAAAGATTTTGCAATTTCTTCTATATTCCTAAGATCAGAAACTTTTAATTCCACAATTTCAACATTGTTTTTGTTATAATGTTGCGTGAAATTGCTGTAATTCAAAAACCAATCTATCTGATCTTTAATTGGATAATGCTGAATATTGCGCCAGATCTGACTACAAAATATTTCATACTTTTCAGGATAATTTTTCTTGACAAAATTTAACTCGTTTTGCAGATAGTCTTCCTCAAAACCCAAGTTTAATGCCTCAGTCCATATTTCTAACGTTCCTTCATCTTTAATTTTGGGGTCATCCAATATAGATTTGCGATAATAAAATCTTCGTGACGATATTTTGTCAAAACTGCTTTGCATAGTGGTCAGATAAAATATTTTATCGAACAAAAATCCCTCTGATGTCTTTTGATCAAAAATCTGATTCATCTCAAGTTGGCATATTCTTTCTCTTTCTATATTTTTGTTATCCAATAAACGTTTGTTCGAAAAGAAAAAAGCTAAAACATGTTTTAAAAAGGCAATTCCATAGTTCGTATAATGCCATGTGATGTATATATTTTTCATATTTTTGTTCTTTTAAAAATACAAAAATAAATCAAAAAAGAAATAATTTACCTAAATATGAAATAAAATACCTAAATTATTTATTAGCATTTTTATATCATACAGAAATTCAATAAATAAACGTTTGGCATATTATATGAAACGTATTCTATCATAACCTTAATATGCAATATAATGAGAACTGCAATTTATGATTTAGCTAAACCAGACCATGAAACGCATAGAATTAGTTGTAATATTTCAAAAGGTTTATAAATCTAAATTAATTATTTATAAACAATTAATTTTTAAAATTATGTCGAAGAAAAAAATCACACCAAAAGACGACAGAGCCAATCAGCAAAATGCAAATAAAGGTACTAAAGGTACAAACAAACAGTATGATCAAAATCAAGGAAACAAGGGGAAACAACAAAATCCCAATCAAAAGAAAAAGTAGTAAATTCAATGCAACAGGGTTAAAATCCTGTTGCTAAAATCAATAATAATGAAAATTCTTAAAATCATTCACGGTTATCCGCCTTATTACAATGCAGGAAGTGAGGTTTACAGTCAATCCATTGTAAACGAAATGAAAAAAGAACATTTAATTACCGTATTTACACGAGAAGAAAACGAATATAAACCGGATTTTAATTTTCGAAAGGAAACCCTTCAGAATGTTAATTTTGTTTTTGTCAACATGGCTCGGGGAAAAGACGCATATAATCACGAATTTTTAAATCATCAATTTGAAAATTTTGTACAAGAAATTAAACCGGATATTGCACACATAGGACATTTAAATCATTTATCAACAGGTATTATTGATGTTTTGTCTGAAAATAAAATTCCAATGGTTTATACTTTGCATGATTTTTGGTTAATGTGCCCTCGTGGACAGTTTTTACAAAGAAATTTCGACGGTAAAAATCTTTTCAATTTATGTGAAAAACAGGAAAATAAGAAATGTGCCGAAAATTGCTATTCTATGTATTCAAATAATAATTCTGAATTAAATAATTGGTCTGATTGGATAAATACAAGAATGATTGCAGTAAAACAAATTAGTAAAAAGATTGATTTATTTATTGCCCCTTCAAAATATTTGAAATCTATTTTTGTAAACGAATTTGAGTTACCTGAAAATAAAATAATTTATCTGGATTACGGATTTCCCACACATTACTTAAAACCAATAATTCCTAAAACAAATGGCGTTTACACCTTTGGTTACATTGGAACACATATCCCAGCAAAAGGAATTAACCTATTAATAGAAGCATTCAAATTTGTTAAAGGAAAAACAAAACTTAAAATTTATGGAAGAGAACAAGGACAAAACACGAAAGCATTAAAAGAAATGGCAAAAACATCTGAAAACGAAATTGAGTTTTGTGGTGAGTATGTAAATAATAATCTTGCAACTACTGTTTTTAACAATGTAAACTGTATCGTGGTTCCGTCCATTTGGACAGAAAATTCTCCTTTGGTCATTCACGAGGCACAGGCTTGTAAAATTCCTGTAATTACAGCCGATGTTGGTGGGATGGCTGAATATGTGGAAGACAAAATAAACGGGTTATTATTTAAGCACAGGAATGTAACTTCATTAGCAGAAAAATTGCAATGGGCTATTGATAATGTAGAATTGATGAGAACTTACGGTCAAAGAGGGTATTTGTATTCCGAAAATGGCGAAGTTATATCTATCAAAGAACATTGTGAGAAATTAATCGGCATATATCGTAAGTTAATCAGTAAGTTATGAAATCAACATTTTCAGATGAATAAGTTATTTCGAATTACTTTGGATACGAATCCGGAGGATTGCAATTTAAAGTGCATCATGTGCGAAGAAAATTCGGAGCTATCCGAATTCAAGCAGAAACTATTTGAAGAATCAGGAATAAGACGAAGGTATATGCCCCTTGAGTGGATACCTAAAATTCTTATTGAAGCAAAGGAATTAGGGGTTATAGAAATAATTCCAACAACCATGGGCGATCCTTTGCTTAGTAATCATTTTGAAATTATTGCATATTATGCAAAAAGGTTAAATTTAAAACTCAATATTACGCACAATGGAACTTTCCCAAGAAAATCTGTTAAAGATTGGGCGAAAATCATCGTTCCAATCACCTCAGATATAAAAATTTCGTGGAATGGAGCAAATCCACAAACCGCAGAAATGATAATGAAGGGAATAAATTTTGAAGAAAGTATTAGCAATTTAAAAAAATTTGTGAAATATCGAAATTCATACTGGAAGCTAAATGCCTATTATTGCAGAATTACACTTCAACTTACGTTTATGACTAATAATATGCATGAAGTTACTGAAATTATTAAGTTAGCAGCAAACATGGGCATTGATAGAGTAAAAGGTCACCATTTGTGGGTACATTTCAATGAATTGGAAAAATATTCCTTTGAATCTTCTTTGGAAAATAAAAGTAAATGGAATGAATATGTTAAAGCTGCTTTCGAAGCAGCCAATATTTTTTATAAACCCAATGGTGATAAAGTAAAACTGGAAAATTTCTATCCATTTGATTTAAATAAAAAAAATATTGAAAATGAAATTCCAGAAAAATATCATTGTCCATTTTTAGAAAAAGAAATATGGATTTCGGCAACGGGTAAAATTTCACCCTGTTGCGCTCCCGATAAGCTTCGTGATAGTCTGGGCGATTTTGGAAATTATCCTGAAACTAAAATTGGCGATGTTTTGAATTCGGATAAATATCTAAATTTGGTCAAACATTATAAGCAAATTTCATTGTGCAAAACATGTAAATTAATAAAACCAAATATTTTGAAATAATAAAAAGAAATATAACATATAAATCATTCCGTTTTGCTAAGCAAATTGAATTATAATCTGAATTTTTAATTCCCACACTAAGCATTATGAGCAAAGCAACATTAGCAATTTATGGTATTTGTGATCGAATTGCATCCAATTATCCTTTTCACGCACATGATCATAATATCTGTTTGATGCAGGATGGTAAAATCCTTAATTACATGCAGCTCGAACGATACTCCAGGCGCAAAAACGATAATCGGTTACACGAATTTATTGAAGAGATCATCGATAATAAAGTGATTGATTTGCCAAAGGAATTTGATATGGTGAATGTGAATTCTTTCATCGGTAATTGCTTTATTTCTAAGAATGGAAGATTAAGGTTTGAATGTAGTGTTCCTGATGAACTTTATGTCGATTTATTGCCTGGATATGGGTATTTTCAGAATAATAGGAAAGAGGGAATAAATCTTAATTCATACCTTTTAAATCATGAATTGGCACATATTGCAACTTGTTTGCCATTTTTTGGAGAATTCAAAGAAAACAGTCTTTTAGTGCATTTTGATGGGGGTGCAAGTCTTGGGAACTTTTCTGCTTTTTTATATAAGAACAAACAAATGCAGCGCATCGAAAACCATTGGGAATTGTCCGAATATTCAAAATTATTTAATGACAATGCGCTGGCTTTTTATATGATGCAAGCTAAGGAATATGAACATTGCAGCGTTCCCGGGAAACTTATGGGTTTCGCTTCTTTTGGTCAGTTTAATGAGGAAATTGCAATTTGGATGAAAGAAAATAATTTCTTCAAGAACATTTGGGGGCATCCCGACTTGTTTTTAAAATCTGTGGCGAAAAACTTTAATATTTTTCTGGATGGAATTTATTCCGAAAATTCATTTGTACAGAATTGTGCAGCAATTTTTCAATCCGAATTTGAGAGTGCGATTTTTAATAAACTGTTAAATTTACAGAGAAAAACGAAAGCTGAATATTTGTATTATTCCGGTGGATGCGCACTTAATATTTCTGCAAATACAAAAATCATCAATAGTGGGATCTTTAAAGATGTTTATATACCACCATGTTGCAATGATAGTGGCCTTTCTATAGGTGGAGCGGCTTTTTTGGAATGGAAAAAGAACCAAGAAATCCAAAAGCACCTACCCTATTTAAACAACTTTAGTTTGGGAAAAACTCCTTATGTAAGAAACCTTGAATTATTGAATGAAGTTGCCAAAATACTAATAAAAGGAAATATCATTGGAGTTTGCAATGGATATGCAGAATGCGGGCCAAGGGCTTTGGGCAATCGCTCACTTTTGGCACTGGCTGATGATAAGGAATTGTCAGCCAAACTCAGTATGTATGTAAAAAAACGTGAATGGTTTCGTCCGCTTGCACCTGTAATGCTCGAAAAAAATGCAAAATATTTTACAGAAAATAACGACATGCATCATTTATCTAAATATATGCTTTTAGACTTTAAAATTAATAAAAACAAAACAGAAGAATTGCAAGGAGCTATACATATAAACGGCACAAGTCGGATACAAACAATATTTGAAGAAAAGGACAATGAATTTCTTTTTGATTTGCTGAGTATTTTACATGAAAACTATGGTATAAAGGCATTAATCAATACTTCTTTTAATATAGGTGGAGAACCTATCGTTCAAAATGAATTTCAGGCCATTGAAGCAGCAAAAAAATTAAAAATCGAACACATTATTTTGGATTCTAAACTACTGAATTTATGAAAATAAACTATAAAAAAATCGTATTATCAGAAGACGAAAAGTATTTTACTTACAAAGGTAAGATGTTATGGGATAAATCGTTTATAAATGCATTGAAGTTTCATGAACCGGGTTTGGCTCCAGTAGAAGATATTGAAGGATGGTATCATATAAACATTGAAGGAGAAGCAATTTATAAAAATCGCTATAAAAAAACATGGGGTTTCTATTGTCATTATTCAACTGTAAAAGACTTCCATGATTTGTGCTTTCATATTGATAAGCAGGGAAAACCTGCATACAAACAACGATATGAATGGTGCGGTAATTTCCAGGAAAACCTTTGTACCGTAAGGAATAATAATCATCAATATTATCATATCAATAGGCAGGGAGAATCTGTATATAAAGAAACGTATTTGTATGCAGGTGATTATAAAGAAGGGATAGCCTGTGTGAAAGATACTGATGGATTGTACAAACATATCGATCGGATTGGAAGACCTGTTCATCATAAAAAATTTATGGATCTGGGTGTTTTTCACAAAGGATTTGCAACAGCTAAGGACAAAAACGGATGGTTTCACATTGACCGAAAAGGTCGTGCGCTATATCCAGAAAGATATTTGTGTGTCGAACCTTTTTATAATGGCTTTTCATTAGCTACTATGTTTGATAGTAACAAAATACTGGTGGATGAATATGGAACAAACATTTTAAGAATTGAGTAAATACATATAATCATCTTAATCCTCAAGTGTTTTTTGTTTGACCACAAATTACACGAATTTTAGTTCATTTAAAAAGTTGAAGAAATATTTATTCAAACTATTGTTTATTACACAAATTGAAAAAATCCTGCGGATTTTATGAATTAAGGTAATATGTATGAAATATCCTTTTGTTTGATTTCTATCCCTTCATGAAAAAAAAAAATTTAAAGAATGTTTTTTGGATTCAAAAGATTAAATTTCCAAATATATTCTTTACATTTGTATAAATATCTTTTAATCATATTTGCGTAAGATAAGACGAAACATATACCTAAATCGTTGTTAATGATATTTGTCCAAATATCATTTATTGAATGAAATACAAACTTTTTAATCCATTTTCTCAAATTTTGATTGTTTTTGAATATTCAGAAAAAGATAGAATTGTTGATTTTAAAAACTGTATCTTTGATGGTCATGAGGAATAAATATCGAATTGCTATTCTATTATTCATGCATATTTGTGTATTTTGGAGTTGTAAAAAAGATACTCCGAAAATATCCAAAAAAGTGAATGTATTATTTACTACCACGGGTTTGGGAGACTTGTCTTTTAGTGATAACCTCTACAAAGGTATTCTAAAAGCCCGAAATGACTTTGATTTTGAAGTTGAATATGCTTTTCCGGCCAATCTTCAGGAAGCTTCTACAACACTTAAAAATTGGATAGACCATTTAAGTTCAAAGGATGAACTGATTATTTTGCTTGGGCATGAATACAGGCTTTCCATTGATTCGCTTCAAGGTAATTTTAATAACAAAAAAATACTTCTCATTGATGCAAAAGCCAATGATTTTCCGAATTTGTTTTCCATTGAATTTTCATTTTACGGAGCTGCTTTCTTGGCAGGCATAGCAGCCAAACAAATAACATTGAATGATACAGCGGGTATTATAGCTGGTATGCCACTTCCACCTATCGAAACAGGAATAGCAGGTTTTAGCGATGGATACCTTCATGCAAATGGAAAACATACAGATGTTCAATATATTGGCAATGATTTTAGTGCTTTTCAAGATATAGATAAGGCAGCCGCTTTAGCGGGGATTATGTTTAAAAAAACCAACCTAATTTTCGGTATGGCCTCCAATGCTAATCAAGGAATTTTTGATGTATTGCGCAGAACTGATTATGGTTACGCATTGGGTGTAGATCAAGACCAAAGTTGGGTTTGTCCTGACAAAATTATGGGTTCAGTTGTAAAACAAATAGATATAGTTGCTTCCAATTATGTGCGTTCTTTCGTCAATGGCGATTTTCACTCAGGTTACCAAATGGCAGGTTTGGAATCAAATTATATGGGCTTTCTTATAAACACTTTTTTTGCCGAAAAACTTCAAACAATCATGCAAAAGAATTTTGATGATGCTTTGATGGCTGAAAAAAAATATCTTGAAAAAAAGAAGAAGAGATGAGAAGGATTGTTGAAATAGTTATAATATTTGTTTGCCTTGGTTTCTGGACATGCAGGAGAGACGATGATCAAAAAGATCCCGCATTTGGGAAAGTATATAAAATTGCTATAATATTACCCTTAAGTGGTTCAGATAAGTCGGCATGGACAAATGTAACAGACTGGGTTACAAAAAACATAGAGGATGCGGGCTATGTTGCAAACGGCAAAATTCAATTGGTTTGGTTCGATCTAAACAAAAATGATGTAGTGGAAATTGCCAAAATAATTTGCAAAGACACTACAATTTGCGCAGCAGTAGGCCCTTACAGTTCATCCGAATCCTTTAAAATAGCTCCATTATTTATCGAAGCCCAAAAACCATTAATATTACCAACTTCAACATCTGCTGATATTTCAGCTGCGTTTTCCGGAAAAAAATATATCTGGCGACTTCCAGAATCGGACATTTCCCAATGCCAGGCTTTATTGGTTATTGCAAAAAATAAGGGAGCAAAAAAAGTGGCCTTGATTACAGGAGATGACCCTTATGGATTAACATTTTACAACTGGTTTGGATTCCAAGCCACAGAAATGGACTTGGAGGTTACGGCCGTCGAAAAATATGACCAGTCAGTTGAACAACCCGATATGTATATGGATAAAATTCTGGCAGGAAATCCTGATATGATTATTGCTGTCGCACGAAGTTTAAATCAGGCCGTGGCAATGGTTAAGTATTGGCGAAATAGAAACAGCGATGCGAAAATTCTTTTTTCCGATGGTGCTTATATACAGGGTTTTATTGATGAATTGGGGGATTTGGCTGAAGGCATCGAAGGAACTGCTTTTACAAGTAATCCGGCAACGGGTTTCAATATTGCCTATAAGGAAAAATACAATACAAACCCTACACTTGGTATGTCTCAATTATACGATGCTATTTTGTTACTTGCATATTCGTTAGAGCTATCAGGTGGTAAATCGGGACTTGCACTTGCTACCGGACTAATGGAATTATCAGATGGAGAACAATCCCCCACTTTCTGGGATAAAGATGGCATAAAAAGAGCTTTGGAAAGATTAAGATCAGGGCAACGCCCCAAAATATTGGGTGCTAGCGGACCACTAAAATTTGCAGCCGGTTGTTATACAGATAATATCAATTCAACCTATTTACAATGGCAGGTTTATAAGAGGCAATTTCTAAATCTGAATTATTATCGATCCGATGCCACAGGTCGTATTTCAAATTTAGCTGCAGCTTGGCAGTCTTATTCAAATAAAACACAAAGTTTTGAAAATATTATTCAAAACAATTTACCCGCACGACATGAACTTTGGGCCATGATTGTTGCCACTTCTCAAGGTTGGAGTAATTACCGCCATCAGGCTGATGCCTTGCGCATTTATCATCTATTGAAATCTCAGGGAATAGATGATCAGCATATTATTTTTTGTATGGCAGATGATATAGCGAACAATTCAAGAAATCCTAATAAAAATATAATTGTTGACGCAATAACGAGCGAAAATCTTTATCACGATTTTACTTTGGATTACAAAATACAAGATATTTCCAATCAGGATTTAATGAATATTTTGTCTGGAAATTCGTCCAGCAGATTGCAACAGGTTATTCGCTCAGATGAAAACGATAATATACTGGTATATATGATTGGTCATGGTGAATCAAACGGTATGGTTGTTCAAAGTAACACAAAACAATACCTTGTGCCTTCCCAATTAAAAAATACACTATCCGAAATGTATACAAACAAAAAATATCGACAGATTTTAATCTGCATTGAGGCTTGCTACAGTGGTATTTTCCAAGATAGCGAAGGTGTTCCTTCTTCTTTAATTATCACTGCAGCAAATCGTTTTGAATCATCAAAAACAGTCGTTTATGATCCAGAAGTGGAAGTTTGGCTTTCCGATCAATTCACAAACGAATGGCTGAAGCTTATGCTCCGTAACAAAAATATCAGTTTCAGTGAGATGTATCTTAATTTATGTAAATCTGTTTATGGTTCGCACGTTTGCATTTATAATGCTTCAAATTATGGAAGCGTTTATGAAAATTCAATCGAAGAATTCTTAATACCTTGATAAATTAGTATGTTTAATTAAAACTTTGTAATTATGAAAGTGATGAATGTTTTTTTGATTACTTTTCTTTTTTTTGCACTAACTATATCTTGCAAAAAAACAGAATATGTGAAAATGAAACCACAATTGAAAATTATTGTGAATGATGCCAGCAACAAACCTGTTGCCAATGCATCGGTTGACCTATATAAATCGATGGCTGATTTTCAGAATCATACAAGCCCGATTGTATCCTCTACGACTGATGCTAACGGGCTTGTGCTGTTTTCAGATTTAGAGGAAATTAATTATTATTTTTTTGTAGAAGCCAATGAAAAAAGTAACTATTTTGGAATTTCAGCAACAAGCAAACCTTTAGAAACAGGTGTAATTTTAAGCATAACAACAAACATTAATTAAAAAAAATTGACATGAGAAATCTTTTAATCTTTTCTTTTGCTCTACTATTCATATTTATATTGAGCTGTAAAAAAGAAACCCTTATTGAGACCCCCACAGAAAACCAAGATGCTGGTGTAACCGTGAACACGAATCCATGGCTAATGACTTTGGATAATAGTAGCTTAAACAATACCAATGGACCTGGTATGGATTATGAGTCAGACGGAACAATTCGAGTTTTAAAAGAATCATTGCCTGCAAATTTTCTTAGCACCATTGATTCCGGTTATGTTCTATCCATTGATTTGGATACAACAGGCGTAATACGCAAGATTGACCAAGTTCAATTAGTTGGAGACGAAGCTGTTTTTGAAACAAGTCAGGCAAATATGGAAGATATTTTTCTAAATGCAGAATTCAAACTTTCAACTGAGGAGATGAACAATTTACCGAACAAGAAAGCTATGACCAATGAGGAAATAAGCAAAGCATTAACGGATTCAAAAGGTTATATTCACCCAATGAGAATTACCTACCACACGGCCAATGGGCTTGTCAAAAAGAATGCTTTTGATAATCATAGTGCGCTATCCTCAAATGAGTATATGGTTTCATTAACTGATACCTTTGTAAATATGGATAATTTCAAAGTTTGGCTCGATGCTTATGCAAAAGCGTATAGCAGTTTTGTATTTGATTTCAACTACAAATTTGGTTATATCGAATGGGTAAATTGGTGGACAGTTGTTTATCATCCGGGGCGTCTTGAATATTTTGGCGCATATTACAATGGAGGGGTTGAAGCAAGTGCAACAATAACCGCACAAGCCACTTATGAAAAAGAATACGAGAAAGTGAAGAAACTTAAAGATGATTTATTTAAAATTTCCTATAAGTTCATGGTGGGCGTGGTACCTGTTTTTATTGATGTAAATTGTGATATTTACGGGAAAATTTCCTGTAATTTGAGCGGGGAGGCTACTGCAACTTCAGGATTTACTGCAAATGCCAATGTGAAACTGGGTGTGGAGTACAAAAATGGGGTTGTTGGCCCTATCAAAGAGTTCTCTGCCACAAAAACATTTGATCCATTGACCATTACAGGCACTGTAGATGTAGGCGCTCGTGCAGAATTGTATCCTCAGTTTGGCATTTCCATTTATGGAGCAGGTGGTCCCACAATAGACATTGTTCCATATCTTTCAGCAGAAGCTCATGCATCGGCATCTTATTCTTTGGGCGAAAACGCTCTTGATGCTGGTTGGGATGCCTCCGTTGATTTTGGTGTAGATGCCAGAATTGGCGCAAAACTCGAAATACTTGGAACAACCCTTGCCGAATATAATTCTGGAAACATTATGATATTAAGCCCAGTAAATATTTGGAGCACCCCAGCAAGCATTGAAATTGTGCAAGGAAATAATCAGCAGGGATTTGCCGGGAATTTATTGACGAATCCTATTGAAATTATCGTCAGAGATTCCTGGTCAAATGCTTTCCCTGCAATTCCTGTTGTCTTTAGTATAGAAGATGGCGAGGGAAGTATGGACAATGATTTACTATTAACAAATCTTTATGGAAAGGCAAGTAATGGTTGGACACTTGGAAATTCCGGCACTAATAAATGCAAAGCATTAATTAAAAAAGCAGATGGTACACCTATTGATTCCGTTTTCTTCACTGCAACTGGAATTCCTACTGTCAAATAATGTTGTGAAATAGATTATAAACTCTTGGAGTCAAAAACTCTAAGAGTTTATTCGTAAATTTTAGTACATTTATTTTTGGGGCTTTTAGGCCGTAAATTATTGATTTCTATGTCTTAATAACCTACAAAAATAATAAAGCAAATGAGAACTTCATTTAATGTCACTACTGACCGTGTAAAAAAACTTAAAATTAAGAAATAGCTAGTGTTTAAAAAGTAACGCCACTACATGGCTATAAAAGAGGTCATTATAATTTCTACAAAGGTTTCGAAACTACGCTTCTTTTTTAGAATGGCTCTTAGTTGCAAAAACATAACCAAACTTGCAAAAATTAACTCATAAATATTTTAATATCAAATAAATACACTTATAATTATTATTTTTCGGGTAACACAAATTTCTTTATACACAACTGATATTTGAATTTTAAGACATCTTCTATTTCTGTAACTTAATTTATTGAGAAACTGCATTTTCGAATAGTTGTTTTCCGCTCTTCTTGACTAATAATGGATCAGGCAACCGCTTTTTGGGTATCCATTAACCGAACAATGTTATTCCATTCGTGAATTATACCTTTAAGCTTTAATTGATACTGTATTGTATTTAAACTTCATAAGCATGAAGCGCTATGTGTAAATGAGCCTTTGTTTGTTAATCATTCTGATGAAAAACTGTTCGAGTTTGAAAAACGTCTTAGGTTAATACACAAGTCTTTAGCGAAGTATTTTTGAAATTTTATTTAAAAAATGTAAAGAAAAAAGTTTTATATTAAGCGTAACCTACTGGCATACAAAAGACTTAGGCACATCCTTAGCAAAACAGGGTGCATAATAAAGGCAAAATTAGCTTCTATCAATTTTCACTTCAACGCCTTTTTCATTGAGTAGTTCCTTTATTTCTTCAATGTATTCATCCCACTCGTTATCTATTAGAAAACGAAATCGGGATCCATCTTTTAGAAATACATAAAGTATATTATGTCTTAGCACTTCTTTATAAGATATATAAACTATTTCATTAAAATAAAATATTTTTCTCCTATTAAAGAAATAACTAAATATAACTACGTGATCTTCATTAATTATGATTTCTTTTCTTGTTTCATTAAAACCTAGGTACGCAAGAAATACAAAAATAATTATTGAAATGAGAGTAGTAAAAGAAAAAAAATCAAAATGAGTAAAAATTCCATAAAAAAAAAACAATACAAAAAATAATCATAAAACAAAGTTACTTATGCTATTTGTTTTATAAACTTTCATAATAAAATATTAATGTTTTAATGTTTTATTGTACAGCCTAATTTGATACGTTCTTCGATCGAATGGAACATCTTTTCTTGCTTTGTAATTGCCATGATTTTTTCCTCAAAGGTAAAATCATTCTCTGATTGGTGAAAGATGCAGTTCACCGAAAGATTACAAAGAATTTAATGGCAAAAATTAAACTAAAAAAAAATGATTTGCACATGATGAAAATTAAATCTGGAACTTGCAAAATTAATTTGCCAGGTGAGAATTACCATATTATCACATTAGCAAATTATTACAAACCTTTTTTTGCAAATTCAGTAGGAGAAACGCCAAACTGGTCAATGAAACTTCGTGTAAAATAACTGAGTGAATTAAAACCAAATTGATATGCAATTTTCGTAATTGTGGTTTCGTCATCCTTCAATACTTTAGCTGCATTTTTTAGTCTTATAGTTCTTACATAGTTATTAAAAGATTGCCCTGTTAAAGCTTGTAGCTTTTTATATAAAGATGATTTACTTATGACCAATAAATCTGCACATGTATCGCCATTAAAATTTTCATTTGAAATGTTTTGTTCAATTACTATATTTAAGTTCTCTAAAAATTTAACATCTTTAGTATTTTTACACAAAATTGAATAATCAGTAAAAATTTCATTATAAAACTGATCCCTCAAATCTTTTCTAATTTTTATCAGATTTTCGATTCGTGCAAATAATACGTTATGACTAAATGGTTTTGTAAGGTAATCATCCGCACCTTCCTTAAATCCTTTTATTCTGCTATCTTCAGATTGCTGGGCTGTAAGCAAAATAATGGGAATATGAGAAATCTCAGCGTATTCACGGATTTGTTTGCACATTTCCCAACCATCCATTTCTGGCATATTGATATCAGAAATAATTATATCTGGCGCAAATTCAATCGCTTTTTATAAACCAATTTTTCCGTTTTCTGCCTCAATAACAATATATTGTTCTTTCAAACAAGCTGAAACGTAAGATCTAAGTTCAACACTGTCTTCAACATATAAAATGCTAATTTGGTTTTTACTATTTTTATTTTCAATATTCAGAGTTGATTTTTTATTTTGTACACGTAAGGGTTTTAATACCTTAACAAATTCGGCAATTGTATTTACACGTGCAATGATTTCTGTTTTTTCGATGGGTTTACGAATATAATCAATAGCACCAACATCAAAGGCCGTTTGAATATCTGAATTACTTGAGCGGGAGGTTACCATTATAACAGGAATCGATTTTGTTACCTGATTTGCCTTTAAATTTACTATCAAATCTGTACCCGAAACCCCCGGCATCTCCCAATCCATCAGAATAATATCGGGTTCAAGATATACGGCAATTTCAACCGTATTGATCAGATCAATAACCTGAATGAAATAAAAATTCAATTTCGAATCGCACAAAAATTCGCGATAAACTTTTAAACTATACAGATCATCATCTACAGCCATTATTTTTATGAAATTCGAATCTTTGAACAAAAGCTCTGGATCATTTTCAACAGAATTTAATTCTATAGCTCCGGCATGTGTACACGAAAAACAGGTGTAGGATTTTGACGCTTCACTACGCTCTATTTGAATAAAGTTTTCTTCATGTTC